>Ga0335077_10000486_pt1 | contig 43928 bp, 41 predicted proteins | sample Lox_Sample_31_FD_207151 | JGI IMG/M metagenome (GOLD analysis project Ga0335077, IMG submission 207151) | Soil microbial communities from Loxahatchee National Wildlife Refuge, Florida, United States - Lox_Sample_3.1 | ecosystem: Environmental > Terrestrial > Soil > Wetlands | place: USA... | reverse complement strand
GAAGGAGACGTTGATGAGCAGAGCTTTCCCATGGCGGCCCCACGGCCCCCCGGACTCACGACCGCGCCGGATCGTGCCGCGGGTTGAAGCGCGACTAGATCATCCACGTCTCCTCAATTGATCCAATATTTCTCCTCTGGCATGTCTTTGAAATGCCTAGAATTTAATTTTACCTGCCCGAATCTTCAGGTAGGTGGCAGAATCGCTGTACCGGCTTGAGGCAAGACACCAACCCCTAGGGTGCGTATGTCGCTCGAGACACCACCCGTTCGACGGTTTGACGGATTCGAGCTGGACGTCACCGCGCACGAGCTCCGTCGGCAGGGGACACGAATCCGGCTACAGGAACAACCCTTCCAGATTCTCAGCCTGCTGCTCGAGCGAGCCGGCCAGGTCGTGACGCGCGAGGAACTGCGCGGCCGGGTCTGGCCTTCCAGTGTCTACGTCGACTTCGACCATGGGCTGAACAACGCCATCGCACGACTGCGCGACGCCCTGGGCGATGACCGGGAGGCACCCCGCTACATCGAGACGCTGCCCCGCATCGGCTACCGCTTCCTCTGTCCGGCTGACCAGACGCAAGCACTGCCCGCGCGCAACGAGGGACGCTCAGCGCTCGATGGTCACGCGGTCCTACCGACCCCTGCCGCGGTTAGCGCGGGTACCAGGTGGCGTCGTAGGGCGCGCCCGCTGAGCGCCGCGCTCGTGCTGCTAGGCGTAGTGGCTGTGTTGCTGATCGCCTGGGCGGGACATTGGCGATCGCCGCCATCGCCGTCAGCCTCGGCCCTGGCGGATCCTTCCTTAGCCGTGCTGCCGTTCGTCAACTTAAGTTCTGACGAGGATAACGAGCACTTTGCCGACGGTCTCACGGAGGCGCTCGTCACTAAGCTCGCCGCCATACGTGGGCTGAAGGTCGTGGCCCGAACCTCATCTTATCGCTTCAAGGGACGGAACGAATCCGCAGGTTCGATCGCACAGGCACTGCATGTGAATCATCTGCTCGAAGGCAGCGTGAGCCGCGTGGGCACGCAGCTGCGCATCACCGCACAACTGATCGATGCGCGCAGCGATGCGCACGTGTGGTCGCAGACCTTTGACCGCAGAGGTGGAGATGTCTTTCAAATTCAGGACGAGATCGCCTTGGCCGTGGCAGCCGCGCTCAAGGTTTCGCTGCTCGATGCCGACGAGTTTCGCCTCCGCAGTCACGGCACCAGCGATCCGGAGGCGTATCGGCTGTATGTGATCGCGCGGTCGCACCTGGTCGGGCGCGCGCGCGCCGGCGACCGGACCGTCGCCAAGCGTGCCCTGGAAGCCGCGCTGGCGCGCGACCCGAAGTTCGTCGCGGCGCAAGCGGCGCTGGCTCGCTACTACTTCCAGGGCGCGTGGAGCACGCTCACCGACACGGAACAAGGCGCGCGGCTCGGGATTGCGGCTGCCGACCGCGCCGTCGAGCTCGACCCCAACTCCAGCGAAGCACTCGAAGCGCGCGCCAACTTCGGCTTCTGGCGCTACCGCTTCGGGGGCGACTACGAAGCGTATATCGCCGCGCAAAGCGATATACAACGCGCCATCAACATGGATCCTTCCAACGCCGGCGCGTTCGAGGATTTCGGGAGCGCGGTGCTGTGGAACGACCCTGACTTAGCTTTGGCCCTGCTCGAGCAGTCGAACCAGCTCGACCCCCTGTTGTTTACTGGACCGAACGTCATGATTGCGGTTGTACTCGGGAGCCGCGGTCACCTGCAGACCGCACGCGAGCGCTGCGAGGCAATGATCCAGCGCTTTCCGGAAGGGGCGCCATGCCGGATGGCGATTGCCACGCTCGACGTCGATTACGGCAACTTCGAGCCCACTATCGCCCTGATGCGGGCGAGCGAGAAATCGATCGGCGGAGCGACCCGCCTTCAGTTGTGGGCAGTCTACATGTCGCTCGGCGATCGAGCGGCGGCGCAGCAGTGGCTCGACTTCGGTCCCAACGCCTTTGAAAAGGTGCTCTCGGATGCGGCGCGCTTCGCGACGGAGACGCACTACGAGCAGGCGTTCGAGGTGCTCGAGCAGCATCGCACGGGGTACCCCCTGAGTCATCTGCTGGATTTCCCGACTGCTCGCTTCGCCCTGATTGCCGGCCACGCTCCGAAGGCGAGCGAGATTCTGCAACATCGGCTGCCTGACGTCGTGAGCGGCGTCGAACCGATCAGCGCCCGCAATGTGCTCCCGGCGCTGGACCTGGCCACGGCGCAGCTGCGCACCGGCGCGGGTGAAGACGGCCACCGGCTGCTGGCGCGAATTGCAGCATATCTCGATGGCCCCAGCGCTCTGCAGTTGCCCTTGTTTACCTATGAGCGCGCACGGGTGCACGCGCTCGCCGGTGAAACCGACGAGGCGCTGCGCACGCTCGATCACGCCTATGAGCTCGGCCTGCGCACCACCTGGGCCCTCGACCTGCGCCCGCAGTCATTGCTGTACGTCGATCCCCTGGATGCCGACCCGGTGTTCACCGCGCTGCGCAGGGACCCGCGCTTCGTGCGCTGGCGCGATCGCATAACGGCAGACAACGCTCGTCAGCTCGCGCACCTTCGGGCAACAGAGGTGCCGAAAGGGAACGCCACGCGTGCCGACTGACACATAATCACGGGCGCCCGTGCCCGGCGGCTCTGGACACGAGGCGAGCCGGTCTCAGGCAACGTAGCAAAGGGACTGTCCGCTTCTCGGCGTGCCAGCGACCGCTATCGGGAAGGCCAAGCGACCGCTTCGGGTCCAGAAGCGGCCGATCACTCTCTGATGTGCGTCTACTTGACGCGGACGCTCTGCGACAGTGAGAAGCTTTCCGCGAACATGGCAAATCCTGCCGCCCGCTACCACTTCCGACAGTCAGCGTCAGGGTGGACACTCCCGATGATGCTGCACGGGCGAGACTCACGCGGCGCAGGAAACCGGCACGACGCTCGTCGTGGCCTCAACGCCGATGCAACCAAGACGGCAAGAACGAGTACGGGTCAACCTGTACGGTCCGGTCGTATGAGACGCCACGCTCATCGAGAAGAGTTTGGAGTCGGCCCGCCTTGTGTGCATCGAAGACATCGGTACACCCGCCGATAAATTCGCCCGCAACGAAAATCTGCGGAATCGTGGTCATGGAAGTGCGCGCACTCAGTGCCGCACGGATTTTTCCGCCGCGATCGTCTTGCTGATATTCCACCGAGTCGAGATCAACTGAACGATATGCAATGCCGTGCTTGGCGAACATCCATCCGGCCGACGTCGATCGATCGGCTTCCACCTTCGGGCTCGGTGATTCGATCCTGGTCCCGGCCGTGATCGGTTGGCACTCGGGCAATTGGCACACGAACCTCGCCCTCAGCGTTTTCGCGCCGACGGGACAGTACGATCAGAATCACGCGATCAATCTCTCCAAGCACTTCTGGGCGATTGACGGATCGTACAGCGCAAGTTTCCTCACCGAGACAGGGTTTGATGTATCCGGCTGTCTCGGTTATACGGTTAATTTCGAAAATCCCACGACGGACTACAAAAGCGGAGATGTCGTACATCTGGACCTGGCCGTGGGACAGAACCTGAACAAGCAATGGAAGGTCGGGCTGGGGGGTATGCGGTCGTGCAGGTCACCGGCGACAGCGGCTCGGGCGCCACGCTCGGGTCCTTCGAGTCAAACATCTACGCCTTGGGGGCCATCCTTGGATACTCCGCAAAACTCGGTGCGTCGGACGTTGACCTGCAACTGCGCTGGTACCGCGAGTTCGACGGGAAGAACCATCTCGAGGGCAACGCGGTCTATCTGACTGCCGCGCTGAAACTATAACGCTGTGTGTGCCCCAAGAACGATCGGACGATGGGAGGAAGGCTCTGACATGTTTCGCTTACCAGTCTTGCGGACATTCGTCGCAATGCTTGGCGCATTGGCAACCGTCAGCGCTTTCGGCGCGCCGACGCCCGTAACGGCACATCAGGAGAAACCCAACATAGTCTTCATCCTGATGGACAACCTCGGCTATGGCGAGCCAGGCGTATACGGCGGGGGTATTACGCGCGGAGCTCCTACCCCTCGTGTGGACCAGCTGGCAAGCGAAGGGATGCGCCTCACCAATTTCAACGTGGAGGCGCAATGCACACCGAGTCGCTCTGCGATCCTGACCGGACGCTTTGCGATTCGCTCGGGCACGCAGTCGATTCCGATCGGCGGCGGGCTGGATGGGCTGACGCGGTGGGAGATCACCACTGCCAAACTGCTGTCAGGCGTCGGGTACGCCACCGCATGCTTCGGCAAGTGGCATTTGGGAAGCGAACAAGGCCGGTTGCCGAACGAGCAGGGCTTTGACGAGTGGTACGGCATTCCCCGCACCACTGACGAGGCCTTCTGGCCCACCGACCCCGCCGCCAAAGCAGCCGGTGTGCCGTTCATGCACATCATGGAAGGTCGTAAGGGAGAGAAAAGCCGCGAGCTCGCGGTGTATGACTTGGAGCAACGCCGTCTGATCGACGCGGAGATTACCCGCCGAACGATCGATTTCATGAAGCGCACCGCCGCCTCTGCGAAACCGTTCTATGTCTATGTGCCGTTTACGCAGGTGCACTTCCCCACCCTGCCGAACCCGGCCTTCACCGGCAGGACCGGCTTCGGCGACTTTGCCGACTCAGTCGTGGAGATGGATGCGCACGTAGGCGAGATCCTTGATGCGATCGAGGATCTTCATATCCGGGATAACACCATCGTCGTTTTCACGAGTGACAACGGCCCCGAAGCGACCTGGCCGTGGCAGGGATCATCAGGTCCCTGGCGCGGTTATTACTTCACGCATATGGAAGGCTCCCTGCGTGTGCCCTTCATCATCCGCTGGCCAGGCCATATTCCTGCCGGGCGCGTAAGCAACGAGATCGTCCATGAGGTGGACACCTTCAGCACGTTCGCAAGGATCGCGGGCGCACAGACACCCAAGGACCGCGCAATCGATGGTGTGGACCAGACCGATTTCCTGCTCGGCAAGAGCGACAAGTCCAATCGCGAGGGTTTCCCGGTGCTGGTGGCGGACCGGATAGAGGCTGTGAAGTGGCGCAACTGGAAAATTGTCTTCTACGATGAGGAGCGCGACTGGTGGACTCCGCCTGTCAAGTTAGGACAGCCAAAGGCTTTCGACCTCATCACTGATCCAAAAGAAGAATATCCGGCGACCGGCATACGGAGCACCTGGAATGCGGGGCAGCCTATGAAGATCTTGGCGGAATTCGAGGAAAGCTTGAAACGATTCCCGCCGATCGCGCCTGGCACACCCGATCCGTACACGCCACCCAAAGCCAAGCCATAGGACGCGCTGCCCGGGCCGAAGATTCAGATGCGATAGGTGTAACTGCAAGGCCGTGCCAAAGCTATAGGGCCGCAGCACCCGTAAGACCAAGAGCCGATATCGAATGGACGCCACGAGAGCAAACCTATAGCTGCATCGAGGACTTTCGCATGGAGCAACCAGGAGTCTCGGAATGGCCAAGAAATTCACTGGCGAAATCGAACTCGATATCCGCAGGTCCAAGCCCGACTGGGGGTTCTTTCTCGACAAGAAAGCACCCAAGAACGCGCCGAACGTTCTGGTGATCCTCTACGACGACACCGGTTGCGCAGCCTGGTCAACGTACGGGGGGCGCATCCAGATGCCGACACTCGATCGGCTCGCGAGGAATGGACTCGTCTATTCGCAATGGCACACCACTGCCGTGTGTTCTCCGACGCGCTCCACCTTCCTCACCGGCCGCAATCACCATCAAAATGGATTTGGCACCATTGCCGAATCCGCGGCGGGCTTCCCGGGTTACAGCGGCCACATTCCGCCCGAGAACGCCACGATCGCCACGGTACTGCGCGACGCCGGATGGAGCACCTTCTGGATCGGCAAAAACCATAACGTGCCGGTCGATGCTTTCGATATCGGCGCGAATCGCAAGCATTGGCCGCTCGGCCTCGGCTACGACCGCTTTTACGGCTTCATCGGTGGCGAAACCAACCAGTGGTATCCCGAGCTCATCGAGGACAACCACTTCGTCGAGCAACCTACCAAGCCGGAGGACGGTTACCACTTTTCGAAAGACATCGCCGACAAGGCGATCGCCTTCATTCGCGACACCAAGCAATCGCGAGCCGAAAAGCCGTGGTACCTGTGGTACTGCCCGGGAGCGAATCATGCACCTCACCATGCCCCGAAGGAGTACATCGACAAGTACAAGGGCAAGTTCGACGACGGCTACGAGGTGTACCGTGAGTGGGTGCTAGGGAAGATGATCGAGAAGGGTGTCCTTCCGAAAAACACGGAATTGACCGCCATCAATCCGATGCGCGAGGGCACGTGCATCGAAGGCGACAGCGTGCGCCCCTGGAACTCCCTCTCGGCGGATGAGAAAAAGCTGTTCAGCCGCATGGCGGAAGTGTATGCCGGCTACTCCGAGTACACCGACGTGCAGATCGGGCGGCTCATCGACTATCTCGAGGAATCAGGACAGCTCGATAACACCCTGATCTTCTACTGCGCTGACAACGGTGCTTCGGGCGAAGGCAGCCCCAACGGTTCGGTGAACGAGAACCGTTTCTTCAACGGCTGCCCCGACGACATCAAATCCAACCTGGCGATGCTGGACAAGCTCGGCTCACCGGACACCTACAATCACTACCCAACCGGCTGGGCCGTCGCTTTCAGCACGCCCTATAGGATGTTCAAGCGTTATTCCCAATATGCCGGTGGCACTGCGGATCCGCTGGTCATTCATTGGCCGAAGGGCTTTAAGGCGAGAGGCGAGATCCGCCACCAGTATCATCACTGCACTGACATCGTACCCACCATACTCGAATGCTGTGGCGTCGCGATGCCAGAGGTCGTCGATGGCGCGAAGCAGGCGCCGCTCGCTGGTGTATCGATGCGCTACAGCTTCGATGCTGCGGACGCGCCGACGCGTAAAGAAACGCAGTATTACGAGATGCTGAGCACGCGTGGCATCTGGCACAAGGGCTGGAAGGCCTCGACCGAGCACGGGCCGATGATCGATAAGGGTGAGTTCGATAGGGATCGGTGGCAACTGTTCCACACCGACACCGATCGCTCCGAAGCGCACGATCTGGCCGCGAAGCATCCGGAAAAGGTCAAGGAGCTCGCAGCGCTCTGGCTCGCCGAGGCAAAGAAGAACAACGTTTTGCCTCTTAATGACTACGGCGCCGTCGGCATACGTTCCCTGGAATACACGGTGGCGCCACCGGACGATGGCCGCTTTGTCTACTATCCAGGAACGACGGAGGTTCCCGAGGCGTCGGCGGCGCGTACTCTCGGGGTCTCGTTCAAGATTCTCGCCGAAGTTGAGTTCACGAAGACCTCGCAAGGCGTAGTGGTTTCTCAGGGTTCTCGGTTCGGCGGGTACACGCTGTTCGTGAAGAACGGCCAACTCAGCTTCGTCTATAACTTCCTCGGAATCCCCCCTGAACAGAAGCTCAGCTGCCCCGTGCCCGGATCGGGGAGGCACGTCGTCGGCGTCGAGTTCAAGAAGCAGTCGATCAGCAAGCTCAACGAGACGCTGGGAACGATGACGCTCTATGTCGATGAGAAAGCCGTCGGCAGCGCGGACTTCCGCACGCAGAGCGGACACTACGCGCTCGCGGGCGAGGGTTTAGCTCTTGGCCGCGACACCGGCGACCCCGTGTCGAAAGAGTACACGGGACAATTTCCTTTCACCGGGGGCCAGATATTTAAGGTGGTCTACGACATTGCGGACGACATGTACATAGACCAAGAGCGTCGGCTCGCAGCGGTCTTGGCCCGCGACTAAGCGGGCGAGCAATGTATGGCAGAGGCGTGCGCCTGGGACTCTCCCTCGGCCACTGACCATCGTAGCCGGGGAACCCAGTCGCGAGCTCGGTAATGCAACCCATATGTACGGAGTGATTATTTCCATAGCCGAGCGTAAGACACCTCGGCCGGCGAATTCGCTTGCGAGGCGGTGCCGCCGGAGCAGCCGGCCCAAAACCCGACACTTGAGCCGAGTCGACGACTTTCTGCTTTGCGGTTACTTAGCGCTGAGCTATTCGGGGAGCTGGACAGCAGCTCATAGGCAAAGCACCGAGCTCATGATCGAGCGTGTTGTGCCACTTGCCGAATGCCGCGGGCTCCGGCAGCTCGATGGGTGGCCCTTCTTCAATCAGGTCGAACAGGTCGCGCACAACCTCCTCACGAGCGGTCGCGTGCGCCGGGGCATGCGGCTTGTCGCGCAGCACTCGACCAGCATGCGCGCAGTCTCAGCCTGCTCCTGCGGGGTCACCTCGCGACGCCACGGGCTTGTCCAAGGAACTTTCCCGCGCATTTGTACTCAGTTTCAGCGTCGCTGCTCGTTCCGGATCAGCCTCAACCGCTCCTGCTCGCCCACCGGTTGAAGCCACGACGTTCGCGCAGCTGATTGACCCAGGAGCTCTTCGAGTCCGTCTTTCGCGCCGCAGTCCGGACCACAGCTCGAGCGCCGTGGACGATGAGCGTGCGAAGGTGCTGGTCACCACGCTTGCTGATCCCAAAGAGCTGCGTGCGATCACCACTGGAGTGTTGCCGCGGTACGAGGCCAAGCCAGGCCGCCATATGCCGCCCATTTTTGAAGTCGCGCCCATCCCCGACGGCAGCGACGACAGCCGTGGATATCTTCGGTGCCACGCCCTCGATCTTGGCAATCCGCTGAGCGAGGGAGCTCGCTCGAAAGGCTTCGTCGATGCGGCGATCGAATACCGCAACTCGGCGGTCGACCTCCCGCAGAAAGTCAAAGAGCTCTGCGATGGTCGCGCGAGCGCTGATCGTCAGTCCTTTCTCGGCGTCCTCGAGGATCTGGGGAACGGTGCGGCGAAGCTGACCGATGTTCCGGGGGAAAACCAGGCCACGGTCTCGCAAAAAGCCTCGGATCTGGCTGGCAAGAGCCGTACGGTGGTTCACGAGTCGCTGCCGCGCGCGATGGAGTGCCTGGATATCCTGCTGTTCTGCCGACCGACGGGGCACAAAGCGCATATTGGGTTGCTGCAGCGCTGTGCAAATCGCCTGTGCGTCGTTGGGGTCGTTCTTTTGGCTAAGCCTGAAGGGCTTGACGTACTGAGGGCTGATGATCCTAACGGTGTGTCCGAACCGTTCAAATCGTTCTGCCCAGAAATACGCGCTGGTAAAGGCCTCGATGCCAATGATGCAAGGTTCGATCTGAGCGACCAGCTCGAGCAGTTGCGCTCGTAGCACTCGCCTGCGCAAGACCGACGTACCTGTGGCATCCGCCCCGTGCAACTGAAAGACGTTCTTCGCTAAGTCGATACCAAGCGCCTTGATGGTCATGACGATCCTCCCGTGGCCGGAGCACTACCCTACAGCGGGAGCAGTCCATCCCATCAACTGGAAGGCGAAGTACGCGGGGCTGACGGTCTCCGAGGCCCGGCGGCTCAAGGAGCTCGAGGCAGGGAACTCGAGGCTGAAGAAGCTGCTGGCTGAAGCCGAGCTGGACAAATCGGCACTGAAGGATCTGCTGTATCGAAAATTGTAAGCCCGCAGGCGAGGCGGCAAGCCGTGGATGTGCCCAGGGAGGAACGCGGGTTTGGAATCACACGCGCTTGCGGGCTGGTCGGGATTTCACGGTCACTGTACGGGTATCGCAGCCGTCGACCTGTACCGGCAGGGCTGCGTGAGCGCCAGCGCTCGCGCGGCGGGTCGACTGCCGTCCTTGGTCCGCTACAACGTACGGACGGTCATCGATACCAAGAATCATCTCATCGTCGCCGATGAGATCATGAATGAGGGCCACCGCCGAGGCCAACAAGCCTCGATGGGATGGCCGAAACCGCCACAGCTGGTATGCAAGGGATGCAAGTTGGACGCCATGTTCGGGAACAGCGCATCAGTTCCGTGTCGCGACGCGGCGCGATACATCTCGTGCCGAGCTTTGATTTGAGGTTCCGCGGCAGACCCACGTATTAGGCGCTTTCGCTCAACAAGCGGCGCAAATCTTTCGCGATCTGCTCCGGCGTGTTGCCACTGCCGCCGATCAGGCGCACGCGTCCGGTCCGATCGAAGATAAAGATTGCACTGCTGTGATCCACTGCATAGCTGCCGTCGGGCTCGGGAGGTTCGCGATGGTAGGCGACGCGATAGCGCTTGGCCAGGGCGCTGAGCGACGCATCGTCGCCGCGTAGGCCGACGAATTGCTGCCCGAAGAAGCCCACGTAGCTCTTCATGACGGCGGCTGTGTCACGCTGTGGGTCGACGCTTACGAATAGCACACGTACGCTTGACGACGCGGCACCGAGTCGGCGCATCGCCTGGGTCAGCTCTGCAAGCGTGGTCGGGCAGGCATCTGGACAATGCGTGTAGCCGAAATACAGCAACACGACGTCTCCACGATAGTCCCGGGCGTTCACCACCCGGCCGTCCTGGTCAGTGAGATTGAACGCCAGCTGCGGCATGAGTCCGCTGATGTCGTGCAGCGCGTACGGCGGCTCATGCGGCGCGCAGCCCGTCAGTCCGACGGAGCTCCCAGCCAACAGTACCCCGATCAGGAACACGAGCAAGTGTACAGGCTGTGCGTGCGCGAGCATGGACACTCTCATCGGTAATTTCACCGGGCCACCCCACGTAGGGCGGCTGCCGGCACCGAGCGCGCCGATTCCCGCAGGAGCAAGCGCAGCACGATCAGCACTCCGATTCCCGACATCATCGCTGCGGGTATCCAGGTAAGCAGCCCACCGAGCTGCTGATCGAGCAACGGATCCAGCGTCCATGCCCGTCCGCAAATAGCATACACATCGAAGAGCTCAGACTTGTGAAGTGCGATGTAAGCCCCGATCAGAATCTGCAGCAGCGCCGCAATGCAGAGGATGACGATGCGCGTCCCGTAACCGACGGCTGCCGCGCCTTGAGCGGCGCGCGGCGTAAGCATCAGCCACCAGAAGAGGATACCGTCCAACGCCATGCTCCAGTTCATGACGCGATAGCGGTTCGCATCGAGCATGGCCGTGAAATGGATCGAGGGAGTGAGCCAAAAGTAGATCAAGCCCACGAACAGTGCAGCGGCAAGGATGGGATGCTGCACCAGAAGAAGGACGCGCTTTAGCCTGGGCAGACGTGACAAGGACCCGCGCAGTTGCGTGCGTAAGCCGATCGGAATGCCTTCTCTCATGACGGCTGCTGGTGCTGCGAGTACGAGCAGTATCGGGGCGACATGGTGCAGGACGAGGTGCTGCAGTCGATGGATCCAGAACATGTGCTGCGCGAGATAGTCGAAGTGCGTCTGCAGCATGGCGTACATCAGGCCGAGTCCGAGGAAGAACGCGAGCGCGCGCCAGATTCCCGGCGCCGTGCCACGGCGCACGAGGGCGCGCTGTCCGGCGAGGTAAACGAGCGCCGTCAGGGCACAGGTGAGAAATACGGTCGGTGAGAATTCCCAGGGTAGTACGAAGGTGGCGATCGAGAGCGCTGTCAACAGTTACGGTTCCCGAGTTCCGCCGTCGCAGCTCAGCGTTGCGCGGCCTTGATTAGCTCGCAATGCTGACCCGACTTCTCCACGGTCGTGCAAGCGGACTGCGCGGCCGACAAGCTCATGGGCTGAGAGCGCACATCATTGAGATGATCGGGCCCCGTGGAGACCAGGACCTCGTGCAACACCTTGCCATAACGGGCTTCGAGTCGTTTACGCGTGCGCTCCGCGTCTTTCTTGCTGCGAAGGGCGGCGAGCTGCACCTCATAGTTGCCGTCTAGTTGCGCACGTGCTTGGTCGGCTTCGGGCCCCTGGGGGTACTTTTGCACGAAAGCGCTCAGAGCAGCGGCGGAGCCGTTCGCCTGAGCGACCTTCCAGGCATCAGCACGTTGAAAGCTGACGATGCGTTCCCGCGCCTGCTGTGCATGCGTACCGGTAGGCTCGCTCTTCAAGTACTGCTCGAGACTCTGGATCGTGTTGGTGTTTTGAGCCTGCGTCCATGCCTGGCGATCCTCGAGCGATTTGATGCGGCTGCGCGCTTCGTCCGCGTGTGCGTCGTGAGCGTGGTGATCCAGAAATTCTTGGTAGGCCTCAACGGTATTGGCGGCTGCGGCCTCCTGCCAGTCGTTTTCGGTCGAGGTACAGGCGATCAACCCCGCAGACAGAAGGACCAATATTGCGCTTCGTATCATGGCGACTCTGGTACGGCTGCGGTGAGAACTTCGCATATAAAGCTACACTATGTATCGTATTTAATGCAAGACGGGCGCTGAGAGACTAACGCCAAGCTCGGGCTTGTCACTGCGTTCTCAGGTGAGCGCCGGTGATCGCTCGAGATGCTGCCGAAGATCCCGCGTCAGTGGATGTGAACATGCTCGAGAGCTCGCTCGTGCATTGGTCAGCGACTCGCAGGTAGCCGTCGTTGCACTCCCAGTCGTTTCCGGAAATATCTATATGTGCATGCATGGGTAGCCTCAGCGGCAGACACTGTCCATGGCTTGCGCGAAAGCCGCGTTCGCACTGCCAGGCATCGCCGCTATCGACTAGAAATGCATGTGCGGGAACGCCGATGAGAAGGCAAGTGTTCCCGTGCGCCATGTAGCCGCGATCGCAGTGCCAGGCTCCGCCGTATGGATCGTAGGTGGCATAGGCGTTTACGGGGACGAGGATCGCGCGACAGACGTTGCCCAAACGCTGGTAGCCCAGCTCGCAGGTCCAGCCATGACCGGTTGCATCCAAGTGGCCCATCGGCGGGACCGCGAGGCGCCGGCATGCGGAGTCGTTGCTCCTGAGGTAGCCTCGCGCGCATTCCCAGCCGTGTCCGTCGGCAGTCAAGTAAGCGTGTAGGGGCAGCACGATCGCGCTGCAGGTCGCGCCGTGCTTGCGAAACCCCCAGTCACAGGCCCAGCCGAGCCCTGACTCTTCGCCCGGCACCTCGAATTCGTCGTACGTTGGATATGCATGCGGGGGCACGAGGATTGCGGTGCAGCCCTTACCGACAGCGCGATAGCCGTGATCACACTGCCAACCTTTGTCCGCCGCAAACTCATCCAAATGCGCGTGGGTGGGCACGATGACGCGCAGGCACGCGTTCAAGCTGAGGCGGTAGCCTCGGTCGCAAGTCCAATCTTCTCCGGAGTCATCGAGATGGGCATGCGCGGGTACTTGGACCGCCGTGCACAGAGCTCCCTGGTTCTGGTAGCCATAGTCGCATTCCCAGCCGGCGCTGATATCGCTCGGGTGAGAATGCACGGGGCGCGCGAGTGCCCAAGCGCCGCAGCTCACCAAGCAACCGATGAGCCCGAGGAGCGCGCTGACATGCGGCGGAGCTCTCAACCAGGAGCGGAAGCCAGCGTCATTGGCGGTCGATGTCATGATCAACACTCCTGTCCTGCCATGTCAGAGCGGCTAGGTCAGATCGCAGTTCCTGCGGCGCTCTGTGTGCCGGACCATGCATAAGTCGGTAGACTCACGTTTTCGACGATGTCCCTGCCGATTGCCAAGCGCGCCAAAGTCGGTATGGAGGCGATCCTGATCACTTGGTTTCGCACGTACAGGCCCCACTGGGTCCGAGGTGCCAAGGCGGCCGCGAAGCGGCGGGCTGCTTCTTGCTTTGATTCCACATAGCCGCGCAAGCGCTGCTCGTAGTGCTCGAACGCGGTCGGGTAACTCCCGTGCGCATCCACGAGCTCACCGGCCAATATGTATGCGGCCATCATCGCCATCGCGGAGCCCTGACCAGCCGTCAAGGAAACGCAAAAGCCAGCGTCACCCACGAGGCAGACTCGGCCACGCGCCCAGTGTGGCATCCGGACCTGACTTACGCGGTCCAGGTATAACTCAGCCGGCTCGCTGAGATTGTCGAGGATGGCGTTGACTTCCCAGCCGCACGAGGCGAAGCAGTGGCGCAACAGAGCTTTTCTGTCGATTTGATGGTGTGCTGCTATGCCGCGTGCCAGTTCTTCGGCGAACACGAACAAGAACAAGGTTCGATCGCCGTGGAGCGCGAGGCGTCCGATCATGCGCCGTGGTTCACAGTACATCACATAAGTATCTTCATCCCGTGGCCGATAGCCCCTAGCCTCGATGGCGGCCACCAGGTATCCCAGGCTTCTCTCGAACTTCGCTTCGGAACCGAAGACGAGGCTACGCACCTTGGAATGCAGTCCATCCGCACCGACAACGAGGTCGAAACGTCGCGGCGCGGCACGCTTGAATTCCACGAGCATTCCATCCGGGTCCTCGCGGAGCGCAACGATCTCATCGCCAAAGATGACCTCGGTGTTTTCCTTGATTTTCTCGAACAGAAGCCGGGACAGATCGCTGCGCGCCAGGGTGACAAAGCGACCACGCGTGAGTTCCCGAAATGCCCGAGTCTTGAGGCCGGTGATTCGCTCGCCGCGCTCATCGACGATGCGCAGCTCCCGGATGCGATAGCCCATCCCGTTGATAGCATTGATCAGATGCATTTTCTCGGCGATGTCGTACCCGAGTCCCCAGAAATCGATCGCGAAACCCCCGGTGCGCAGCCTTGGGGCGGACTCCACCACTGTGGGCCGCAGGCCGGCAGCGTGTAGCCAGTACGCGAGCGTCGGACCAGCGATGCCGCAACCCGAGATCAGGACGCTCAGTGGACTCATGCGCGGCGCCGACTGCAACGATCGATGGCTGCGCATCCGAGTAGCCACCGGTTGGGGTCCATGACAGCCTCTTGCGATCCAGGGCCGCGCGGTCGCACCATGTCATTCATGCCAACAGCACACAACGAATAGGATACAGTATGTATCGTATTTGGCAAGTCAAAGCGCGGCAAAGCCAAGCGAGTGCCCGATGAGGAACTGCGGATGAGATCGATGCCGAGGAAAGAGCTGCTGCACCGAACGCCTTCGGCAATCGTGGGTCCGGGTCGGCCGCGGGACGAGCGCATCGATTCGGAGGTCGTATCGGCGGTGCTGGCTGTATTGCATACCAGCGGCTATCGAGCGGTGACGATTGATGGCATTGCGCGTGCAGTTAGACGTGCGCGAACAAGTATCTACCGGCGTTGGCCGAGCAAGCGACACTTGGTCGCTTACACTGTGGTAAGCGAGATGGGTGATCACCCGGCTGCAGATACAGGTACGCTGCGGAAGGATCTGGAGGCGGCGGTCGGCACGCTCCTCACCGCGTTCGCCGGGCCGCTCGGAAAGGCGCTGCCCGGCTTGGTTGCAGACATGGCTCAGGACCCTGAGCTCGCCGCCATCATTCGTGAGCAAGTGATGATGAGAAGGCGCAGGTCCATGCGCGAGGCCTTCGCCAGAGCGGATGCCCGCGGCGAAGTGCGTGCCAATCTAGACCTGGAACTGGTAATCGATACGCTGACGGCGCCTTTCTACTATCGCACGCTGTTTGGCCACGCACCGATCACACGACAGATGACGCGCGAGATCGTCGACTACGTTCTGCGAATCGTCAGCAAGGAGCGCGAGCGCACCTCGAGGCCTCGATAGCTCTGACCGCAGGCTCCGCAATTGTCTGCGCACGCGGCGGACGAACTGGGGTCTATACGCCCTCGAGTCCCTGGGGCGTTTTTCCTCATTCTCGTGCCGGTGATCGGCGCCATCTTCGTCACAATCCCGGTGTCGACTTTCGTCCCACCCCGTGAACTGATGGCTGATAAGGCGTGGGATCAAGCAAGAAATGTAGATTGAACGCGAGATATCCACTCACGCCGAGCAAGCTTGGCCTTTACAAGCGTCCGGCACGATGATTCTTGTCCACGATGCCGATGATGATCAAAACGAAGGCGAGCAGTCGAACGAGGTAAACGTAGTGAATGCCTTCGAAGCTGGGGCTTGTCGCAGCCAAGGCTAACCAGCTTATCGACATGGTCGCGAAGGCAAGGGCAAAGTACGCAAACAGCCTGTCACCACTCGCCCGCCAGTATCGAAGGAAGAAGAGCCCCGCAATGAGCGTGGTCATGGTCAGTAGTCCCAGCACGAACTCTCTCATCTTCGGTATCCTCTAGCGCGTCTCCCAGATGAGTCCATAGAGAAGCACAAACATCGACACCAGGGCGATCGCCGCGCGCCAGTAGAACAAGTCGATGTCGGGCAGGAGCACCAGATCCACGACCAGCACTGTGTTGTGTAGTGCCAGACCAGCGAATGAGATACTCGACCAGAACAGCAGCCTCGTTTGACTCACGCGGTAACCCCTGAACAGCAGCACTGCGCAGACGATGCTGGTCAAGGCACACAGAAGATAGACTGCCTCAGCCACGATCAAGATCCTTCTTCAGGACGAAAGCGTCGGCGAAGGCGCGCAATGCGCCAGTGCGAACGCGCTCGATCGCGTAAGTGCTGATCAGCTGAATGATCCGCAGGGGCCGCGCTCGATATTCCTGCAGGAGCCGCTCGGCAGAAGCTTTGATTTCGGGGCTTGTGGGTGAGTAGCTAACTCGTTCGCCGGTTTCCCTGGCCGAGCGCAGCACGAAACCGCCAGAGTCCAGCGCGTCAACTGCGGCCGTGACGAATTGGACTGCGACATGTAGTTGCTCGCCAAGCTCGGCGCAGCTCCAGCCCCGTTTCGCGTCGCTATGCAGGACCCGGAGGACCTCGATCTGTTCGTAGGTTTCGATGCGTGTGCGTAGTAGCAGGCGCACGTCTTCCGGCAGATCAGGCTCCCCCGACACACTTGACTCAGGCACGTGCCCCGTTCCGCCATGAAATACGAGACACTATGTATCCGAAAACAGGTCATACGGCAAGGAGCGTGAACCGTCTTCATGATTTTGCCTCTGTCATAGACCCGAAGCATCGGCTCGCGAGGCCGCGAGCTCGAGCCAGTTGATCAGGCCTGACATCGTAAGCCCCTGAACCAATATCGACAGCAATGCTACACCGAAGGTCATCGAAACCGAGAGCTCCCGGTTCGGCAGGTCCCTGGGAACGCCCTCCATCTGACACTGAAGTGATCGGCAAGTGGGCGGCGGGTGCCTCGCGCGGATGTCGCGAAACCAAGCAGGATCACGTCCAGGTAGCTTGACGAACTCAGCCTCGATGCGGCGGCTGCGTGTCCCGGCTACTTGGAACCTCCATCGCATCGCCTTGTCGCCATCGACCCAATGGCCTCAAGGGTTACGCCTGCTCACAGTTAGCGCTGCGCTACGCGAGATTTCCACGACCATGATTCCGACCAGAATTCCAGCCGCGCTCTTACCGGTAATTTACAGGTAGAGCCTCGTACCGCAACACTCTTCCGCCGATTTAGGCAGTGGGAGGGCAAACGGATCACTTGCGTCTGAAAGCCATCGTGCGCAAGAGTCTTTCCGCACCGGATTGGCAACGTGCCACCGCCAGTCGGTGCTGTGATGCTTGTAACGTTGGTCGTCTCTGGAACTTTTGATGCCGATTCCGGTCCCAAAGTGCGCAACCGCCGTGCCGCTCCTTCCGATTCGGAGGCCGCCATGAAGGAACGTGAGAACCAGATTGAGGAAGAAATACGACGGCGAATCTTCTGCGGCGAGCTGCCGAGCTGCAGGCCGAACCACCGAGTCTACGGCGGCTCGGGGGACGGCATCTCCAACTGCAGCTGTTGTGGTAATGCAATCACCACCGCGGATTCTCAGTACGATGTCGAGCAAGCCGATTCGGCCAGCGATTTGCTCGAGGAAGTCTCGATGCATATTCGTTGCTATTCCGTCTGGCGGAGGGTATCGGAGCTACTTCGCATGGAGGCGCCGCCTAAGAAGCGTATCTTCCAGATAGCTTACTCGCGCGAGTTGATGTGCTACAGATCATCCCTGCTGCGCACGAGGGGGTACGAAGTCACATCAGCGGTGGGCAACGAAGCAGCGAAAACGCTCTTGATGAGCCACTTCGGCGCAACTTACGATCTCTTTATCATCGGCCGCGCAGCACCTGCGCACGTGCGATTCGAAATTGCCTGCTGGATACGGACGCAATTTCCTGAGGGCCGAATCGTGGCGTTGCATCCGGAGGAGGATCAGCGAATCGGCGGGCTGAACGGGCTGGAGTACAACGCGAACGATGGCCGGCCTCAGGTCTGGGTTCCGTTGGTCGCGGCAGCATTGCGCAAGGGCGGTATCGCATCTGCGTCCGTTCAACGAACCCCGGCCGAGCGCGGCCATAACGTATAGAGCACGCAAACTGCTTAACCGTGCCTTAGGATTGCTACACAGGCCAGTCACTGAACCACTCAAGCGACCTCGGTGCGGCGCATCTTCGGTAAGGGCTCTATCGCCTCGAGGGCTGGCGACGGCGACTGCCGCGCCTCCCAGAGGTTCACGGCCGTCTGCATGTTAAGCCAGCTCTCCGCACTCGTCTCCAGCGTCTTCGATAGGCGCAGCGCCATGTGCGTTAAGAGCTCACGCTTCTCATGAAGCAGCTCGCTAACCGTCATGCGGCTTACACGTGATACGCCAGTTCCCTAGAATGCCGCCGCCGCCGTGCCCCAGGATGGGCCGGTGCCCGAGCGCATCGTACCGTCCTTGCCGATCGTGATTGCGTTAATGCGGCCAAAGGGATTAACGCCCGGGGTTTCGCCCTGAACCACCACTTCGTGTCCTAGGCGAGCGAGGCCGTCGCGCACCTCCTGCGGGATGCGAGGATCGACATAGGTTTGCTGGCCCTGGCAGTGAACGCGCGGCGCGTCGACTGCTGCCTGGGGGCCTAGGCCGAAATCCACCGCGTGCAGGAAGGCGTGGATGACACCGGTCTCGATCCGGTAGCCACCGGAGCCGCAGCCGGCGAAGACGGCCCGTCCGTCTTGCGCCGCGACCAAGGCCGGCGCAGCGAAGATCGGCATCTTTCCGGGCTTGATGCAATTCGCCTGTTCGGGTCGCGGGTCGAAATTCTGCATGGAGTTATTGAGCACGACGCCCGTGCCGGGTACCCGCATCAGCGAGCCGAAGCCGCTCGTCAGGCTGGTGATCAACGCGCAGACATTGCCCTCGGCGTCGGCGGATGCCATCTGGGTCGTGCCTTGAAGGCGGACAAAGCCGGGCTCGGGGATGCGGGTCGGCCGCTGCGCAGCGGCGTCGAAGGGCCAAGGATCACTGGGGCGCACCGGTCTCGGCAGGGCGCGATCGACTGAGAGGCCAGCTGCGCGCGCGCGGCCGAAAGCGGCGCTGGCGAGTCCCTCGACGGGGGCCTTCTCGAAGTCCGGATCGCCGTAGTAGGTCATGCTGTCGGTGAAGCCGCACGCGAGTGCCTCGGCGACGAGATGGCGGAAACCCAAGCTGTCGCGCCCCAGGCGCTTGAGATCAAAAGTGTTGAGAATGTTCAGTGCCTCATAAGACACCTGGTCGTACGCAGAGACGTAGGCGAGGCCGCGATAATGGGCCGGGCGCTCCTCGAGGATTCGAGTGCGATAGGACCCGAGATCTTTGGCCGTCAGAATTCCGCCCGCCCCGGTGCAGGCCCGTTCGATTGCCGCAGCGACCGGTCCCTCATAGAAGCCGCTTTTGCCCTCGGCCGCGATGCGCCGCAGCGTGCGCGCCAGATCGGCTCCGTCCAGCCGCTCCTCGGGGCCGCGCGGCAGGCCGTCGCGCAGCAACCACCCGGCGATCTCGGGCAGGGTGCGGATCTTGGCAAGCCGGTCGAGGATGGCCAGTTGCAGCGACCAGGTGACCGGGACCCCCGCTTCGGCAGCGGCGATCGCCGGCTCGAGAACCTGGGCGAGCTTGAGGCGCCCGAACATCGCATGGGCATCGCAAAGCCCGGCGACCGCGCCGGGAACCGCGGGGGAGAGTGGACCTTCCTCGGCACGCATCCCGACGGTGTACGGGAAGCCGTAGTATTTCATTGGCTTGCTGTGGTCTATCTGGAACATGTCGGGGCGCGCTGCGCCGGGCGCGCGGACGTAATGGTCGAAGGTGATGAAGCGCTTGTCCCGACCTAGCCAGACCGCGAGGTGGCCATAGCCACCAAGCCCACAGTTGGCCGGCTCAACCACGAAGCCCACGAAGGCAGCGGCGACCAGTGCATCGATCGCGTTGCCGCCCGACTGGATCATGGCGATACCGGCGGCCGCTTGGGCCTCGTGGCCGCCGGTGACGATCCCGTGCGTCCCCGCAACCTCGCTGCGAGTGGCGTCGCTTTCGCTCACTTTTACGGCTAGCCGGCCGCCAGTACGATTGACTGCCGCGTTCTCGCCGCCCAATGCGGGCGCAGCCAGCGATATAGCGGCCGCGGTCGATGCCGAGACGCCGATAAACTCACGCCTCTTCACTATTCGTACCCTCCCAAGCCGGAATCAATTGAGCAGCGGTCGATGAACTCGATCGTTCCGACCAGCTGCGTGTACTTTTCATCAGGCGTCAGCACGATCATTGCGTGAAACGTGCAGTGATGCATCGGGGCGCCGATGACTTAAACGCCTTGCAACGCAGTCTCAACGAGTCTGGTCACCGCACAATGCACCCAAGCGTGACGCCCTACAAGATACGGAATTCGCGACCATCGAAGCAACTTCCGAATGGTATCCAACAGCGCGCACTCAGGAAGTTGCAGCAACCAAATGCGCTAAAGAGCGTGGCCTCGCACACACTTGGTATGCTGACGGTGCGGGTAAATCCAATATGGATAAGTGGGGAGGAACCACCATGCGCTGCCATTACCTTGCGACCTACTGCGGTGTACTCGTGCTCATCGGATGCGCCCAGACGCCCAAGACCACCGGGGGACTCAACCTTCCATTGGAACCGAGCCAGTATCCCGGGACGCTCGTTTACCGTGCGCCGGACCTGCAGGCCGGGAAGTACAAGTCGATTCTGGTTGATAACGCAGATATCTATCGCGCTTCTGATGCCGACTTCGGCGGCGCCAGCGAAGCCGACAAGGCGCGACTGGCGGGGAAACTCTCTACTGACTTCAGGAACGCGCTGATCAAGCACAAGTACCCGCTCACAAGCCAAACCGGTCAAGGCGTTGTGCGCTTGCATCTGACGCTCGCGGGCGTTAAGGAGAGCAAGCCGGTCGCTGCCACGGCTCTACGACTGACTCCACTCGGGCTGGGCATAAGCGCGACCAACACCGCAACGGGCCGTAGCTCGGCGCTCGTGGGTTCAGCGACAGTTGCCGGGGAGTTGGTCGATGCCGAAACTGGCGAAGCGCTCGCGGGCTTTGTCGCCACGGAGAGCCCGATCGCCCTCGACCTCACCTCCGGGCTCGGCAAACTCCGCGCTGCCGAGCTTGGCATCGAGCGCGGCTCGGAGGAGTTCGTCCAAGCCCTGGATCGATTCCTCAACCGGAATCCGGGGTGAAACGAAACCAGGATTTACTGAGCGACGGCGGGCCCCAGAGGCGAGCGGCAACTGGCGGCCGTCACGCCGACAAGGTCGCAATTGCTGAAATGCGTGTCCTCAAGGCGCAACGTCTTTGCCGCGAACAAGGTCGAGGCGATCACGCAGCTCACTGGCCCAGCTCCGCATCATGCGCTCCGCCGCCGCCCGGTTGGTGACCCTGCTCGAAGCCTGCCCGTACAGATCGGGGTCCGCCTGTCCGTCGATGACACGCCCCATGATCCTATTCGAGGCCGAGTCCCAGAGTTCGAGATAGATGGTCATCGTGCCGGCTGACTGGACGAACGTAGTGCTGCGACCGGGTGTCATGAGATCAGGAGCGCTGACTTGGACGTTGATCAGCGCCGGCCGCAAGACAAGCACGTCCGGACCGCCGGATCCAGTGATCTGGTATCGTCCGCCCTGCTCAAGCTCTTCGGTGAAGATCTTCCTGAAGTCACCCTGTAGCGCCGTCCTCGCCCGGTCGAGATCGCTATCACGGATCCGGCGGGACGGGTCCCGCTGGTCGCGGTTGTAGTCCTTGACCCACTGCTCTGAGAACTCTACGTAGCAGTCGAGGATTGCCACCCGCTTGTACCGCGTGAAGGTCGCCCCAGGCCTTACGTAAGCGATCCGTTCCTTGGTTTGCTTGTAGAGGTGTAGGCCGTCATTGGTCACTTCAGGTGGGGGCTCCTTGCCGGCAATGGCCATTGAGCACACGAGTGAGAGTCCTGCGCACAGAGCGGCGATGGCTACGAATGACGGTGTTGGCTTGCGATACTTCATGTCGTACGCGCTGATCGGTTCAGTGAGATTCATTCCGAGGCCGGCGGGCGGGATCAAATTGACGGTTCATACCCGATTTCTAGCCGGATCTGGCTACCGACGGCGGTTCTGTCGGACGTGAGCGATCGCTCAAGCAGAGCGTTGAGCGCTGACCGTGTAGTGCAGATGCAAATTACACCGTTGAACCGCTGTACCAGCGGCGACGCGCTGACCGTGGCATTCAAGCATCCCGCGGGCCGGCCGAGGAGCCTCGCTCAACGCGGCCTTTACAGCGGCCGTAAGGTCAAATTCGCCGTCGCAATCGGAATAAGGGCAGGGAAACTGAAAGAAGGCCTGGGCGGGTGGATGCAGTATGTGCGACTGTGACGCCGGGATGTTTCGCGAGATACCCTCGAAAGTCAGCTCAAGGCGGATCTGCGTGACCGACGGGAAGGCGACCCGGACTGCCTGAGCAGCTGCACGATCACGGCGTAGGCGCTCTTGTCGCTGGGCGGTTGTTGACGAAAGGGACGCTCTTCTCATTTCGGCGTGTCACCTGGAGCGTTCTCCGGAACAACCGTCGGGGCTTCCGTCGGGGAATCGGGAGCAGCGTTCACACGTGCCATTCGTCGCCGCTGCTTCTGTTCCTGGCGGGCCTTGCGGGCGAGCTCCTTTTGTCGTCGATTCCTGCCGTACTGTGGTTTGGCCATCGGCGAAAATCGGCTCTCTAGTAGCGGCGTGGGCGCCCGCCCCCCGAGCGCTCCTTTGCCTGCGCCTCATTCACTTTCAGGGTACGCCCCTCGAAGTTCGTGCCATTGAGGGCTTGCATGGCGCGCGTGGCGTCAGCATTCGCCATTTCGACAAAGCCGAAGCCACGTGGACGGCCGGTATCCCGGTCGCTGATCAAAGTGACTGTTTCGACTGTCCCATGCGTCGCGAAAAGGCTGCGAAGAGAGTCTTCCGTCGCGGTGAAGGGTAGGTTGCCAACGTATAGTTTCACTGATGGTTACTCACAACAAATGGTGATCGGGTCCCAGCATGAGAACCCCGCGTCTTGGTTCGCTAACATTCTTGAGGTAATGGACGTCGAGCCGAGAGCACGCAGGTTTAGTGTTGTCGGCCGAAGCATTCAGAAGCTCAGAACCACGAGCCGCAGAGAGCATAGCATGAGTGCAGCTCGAGACGCTTGCCACGGCTATTCCCAGTGAGCTGCCCGACATCGCGCTAACTACGACGGCGTGGTGCGTCGGGCTGTGGCCGGGTAAAGTCCACGATGAAGTGATCCCCGTCGAACTTCACGACTTTGCCGACGAGGTCAAGCCGAACGTGGAACGTGGGGCCGCGGCCCTTCTCGTCCGCGGGCGTTGCCACGACCATCCTGACGGGCAAAGCGTCCTCACAGGCCAGCGTCAGGTGTCGTCCGAGCTCCACATTGCGAGCCTCGTCCGGCTCCCGGGAGAGTTTGTCTTCATAGCGCAGCACCCCCTGAGAGGGGTGACGAAAACAGGCTTTCGAGCAGTTAAGCACCATCGCACCGTCCGCTGCGATTGCGGATAGCCCTCGAAGCTTATGACTTGGTTTGGCCCCGAATCTGCCGAACGCCTCGACGAGACTAAGGTTCATTCACTCCCCCGAGTCGCATCGGAAAGTGCCACCGTATGACAACCTTGCGCCTTCGTTTCGGTCAACGCAACTACCGTGCTTTCAAGCTCGTCGGAAGGGGTGCCGGGCGGCTCTTGGGCAGGCAGGGCGGCCCTCTGGCGATGACAAGCACAGGGTTCTGGACCGGCGATAGCCAGGAAAGCCACGAGCCTTTCGTGGAGTGCTCCCGAACGCGGGGAGATCAGGACTTTCCGAACTCGCCCTCAGAACAGCGAACGCCGGCTGTCCGCACCTCGGAGTCCCATTGGGCCGTCAAGGGTTCGATACGGGCCGTGACTCGACCGGGAGAAACGGTATCACGCAGTGACTTGCCGCACGGCTCGCCGGCGGTACTCCGCGAACGAGATGATTTGGCGCGCTTGCGTATCCCAAAGGATACAGTCCAAGGAGCGAACAACCTGAGACAACCGCAGGCGAACGACATCCGAAAACAGGTGCTCATACTCGTTGTGGCATTGGGCCAAACGATAGCTCGGAATCTGGGCGGAAAGATGGTGAATATGGTGGTAGCCGATGTTGGCGGTGAACCAGTTCAGCCACGCTGGTAAGACGAGGAAGCTCGTTCCTTCAATTGCTCCTGTGTCGCAGTCCCAGCTCTCGTTGCCGCTTGCGTAGGCGTGCTCGAAGTTGTGCTGCACGGTGAACAACACTATCCCAAGTCCGCCTGCGAGCGACACACTGATGAGGTATACGCCAAAGAACAGACCGCAACCGCACGCCCAGCACATCAATATCCAGATGCTGAGCAGTGCCAGGTTGTTGCACGACATGTGCCAGTACTCTCTGGCGCTCTTCCAGTTTCCGGTTCGATAGCTTGCAGCGTGCGCGCGCAGGGCTACGCCGGGTTGCGCCAGTTTCGCTGAGACGATATGCAGCACCAACCCGATGGTGCCTCTGACCCAGTTGAAGCGCGGATTGAAGATCAAGTAGATAAAGCCCGCAAGCGGTGCGGCCGCTATGCTGCACTTCTGTCGGTAGTGACGCCGCTGGGCTGGGCTCAGTGCCTCGTATTCATCCACCGAAAGCGTCGTGTAAGGTCCGCGGTACTTGTCCCAGTTGCCGTTGTGTGCATGATGGTAATTGTGGTTTTGTGCCCAGACGTACTGCGGCATGCCGGCAACAACGCCGAGCGCGAAGCCGGCAACGCGATTGAACGTCGGCTTGCGAAAGAGGCTGCCGTGTCCGCATTCGTGCATCAACGCGAAGACACGAAGCGTGAAGAGGGTGATGAGCGGCACAATCAGCGCGACGATCCAGATGGAGACACTGGCGGACCGCGCGGCGATCCACCACAGGAGCGCTAGAGGCAAGAGGGTATTCAGGACCTGCGTCAGTCCCCTGGTGTCATCGGAATGAGCATAGCGGCGGATCATCGTCCGCTTATGCTGCTTGATGCACTCGATCGACACCGCACCCCCCGCGTCGGCCGAACTTGTGCTACCAGGACGATAGTCAAGTCACAGGTTAACTACCAGTCTAACAGCGTCCGACAGCGGCATGATGTGACTTGACTCGCCATTGATCGGAGCACTTCGGCGGCCCCCTGGACTAGAACGGGGATAGCTGGCGGTCTGTGGGCGTCGGGCGGTGCGCCGGTGCTGGCTCAACCGTGCCATGCCGTGTCCGTCGTGCTCCGCGCGATCGTAGCGATCCTTTGTCAGCTCGGTCTCGATGTGGCCGTCGCCTCATCGGTCACCGCCCGCGAAAAAGGCTGTTGCGGCTGACTCAAATGCCGTCTTGACCCGACAACAGCCCGGGAATGGCGCAGCGGTTCGCGAACCGCCACGCAGCACACACGCAACTGCTCCGCGCCTGCTCTGGGTGCAGTGCTGGGAGCTGCGTTGCTCACAACCGGGCATCCGGTGCATGCTTTGTCGGCCTGACACGTAGGGGGCGGGTGGGGCGGAGTGGCCAAGCCATTGCAAAACGGTGAGTGCTTGGCCGCATCCCTCCGTTGAGCCACGCGATGCACAGACGAGGGTCGTTCGCGTTCGTCGCCATCGGCACCGTGTGTCTTCCGAGCCTGGCTCATGGTCAATTCAGTGATCCCCGCACTTATGCCAATACCCCCGCGGATGTGAATCAGTTCGAACTGGACTACTCCCACGCGACCGCTGATGACTCAATCGATCGTTCGCTGGTTATCGGCGGCGCTCACCTCGAGGTGAATGAGGCACCCCTAGCCTACACCCGAACATTCGGCATCCTGCGTCACCTGGCCTCGATAAAGGTCAGCGTTCCGTTTGCCTACGTCGGCGGTTCCGTGGCCGGGACCAGCCTCTCCCGCTCAGTGGCCGGTGCCGGTGACGCCAGTTTGCAGCTGACGACCTTATTAGTGGGGGGTTCCGCGCTCAGCGTGGCGGATTTCGAGGAGCACGAGCCACGCACGACGCTCGGGGTGAGTCTGACGGTGAGCGGTCCCTCAGGGCAATACGACCCCAACACGGTTCTCAATCTGGGTTCCGACCGCTGGTCCTTCACACCGGAGATTGGAATCTCACACCCCTTCGGAGCCGATCGAAAATGGGTGGTCGACGACTATTTCCATATCGAGTTCTTTACTGACAATACCGAGTACCACGGCACGGAGATCCTGCGGCAGGAAGCGCTGCCCGGGTTTGAGACGCACATCAGTTACAACATCACCCCGAATCTATGGGCGTCCTTGGATGCGAACTATGCCTTCAGGGGCACCACGTTCGTTGACGCTGTGGATCAGAACGATGCTCAGAAGAATTCACCCTCGGCACTGAAGCGAATTGGACAATCAACTCCCGGAACGCGGTCGCTTTTGTATTCGCCAAATCCGTGTTGCACGAGAATGCGCCGATTTTCACCGAGGTGGCGCTCAAGTATTTCTACACCTGGGGTGGCCATTAGCAGAATCAGATCGCGACCTGGAAGATGGACCGGTGATAACGTGGGCCGGTAGGCCTTCCCCATGAACGACCCGCAACTCACAGGAGCCGTGCTCTACGCTAAGGATCCCGAGCGGCTTGCGGCGTTTTATTCCGCAGTAGCCGGCTTACGGATCACCAACAGGCGCGAGAGCTTTTTCGTGCTTGGTTCGTCGTCGGCTCAGCTCGTGATCGTCCAAATCCCGAAGCCAATTGCCGATGCTATCGCGCTCGAGACGCCGCCGATTCGGCGCGAAAATGCAAGCATCAAGCTCGTCTTTTCTATTGAGAACATAGAACTGGGCCGCGCCAAGGCGGCTGAGCTTGGGGGCGAACTCAACGCGTCGAATCGGGAGTGGGAATTCGAGGGTGCAAAGGTCTGCGATGGCCATGACCCTGAAGGCAACGTGTTCCAACTCCGGCATGCCAGGTAGGGCACAACAGCCGTCCGGGGCTTCTGCCGCCCTTCGAGTCGTCCCGAGGCACCTCTAGAAAACACGGCTCCAAGCCCTTGTGCCGCAAGTTTTTCTTCTCGGTGTTCAGTGGGATATGGATGCGCTAGTTTCAAGCCACTCGACTTGGTCCTATGCTCTCCAGGGATTCCTCGCTGGACGGTTCCATCTTTTCAGGACACGAGCTTCGGGATGTCGTCCGGCATAACCGGCCTTCCAGGGATGAGAGCATATGAAAACTGCAGCGCGTGTTGCTCTTTTCGGCCTGACCCTCCTGTTCGTCGCTTGCTCGACCAGCCCCCGTACCGGGGGTCCTGAAGCGCCGCGCGGCAAGCCAATGGCGGCCCCCGCAGTGGCTGCCGCTCCTGCCGAAGCTCCGCTGGGATTCGATACGGTCAGCAACGGATTCACTGATGATGCGACACATCAGGCGGATCAAAACAAGTTCGATCAGTTCGAAACGGTGTCAGATGGACTGGGTCCGCTCTACAACGCGCAGTCCTGTCGCGAGTGTCACCAGAACCCCGTGAGCGGGGGCACCAGCCAGGTAACTGAGCTGCGCATCGGCCACAAGGGTGCCGATGGCACCTTTCAGAATGCGGAGATTCCCATCAATCACGGCTCGGTCGTCATCAAAGGCCGCACACTCGTCAACCAGCGCGCCATCTGTCCCAATGCCGCATTTCCCATGACCGAGATCCAGGAACGCGTGCCGGACTCCGAGACGATCCGCACGCTGCGGCTCTCAGTGGGCCTTCTCGGTGATGGCTTCGTGGAGGCCGTCGCCGATCGGACTTTGATCGACATCTCCAAGAAGCAGTGCGCGAAGGAGGGCGGCAAGATCTGCGGCCTCGTCGTGTTCGTGCCGGTCTTGGAAGCTCCCGGGATGACGCGCGTTGGTCGTTTTGGCTGGAAGGACCAGCACGCAAGTCTGCTGTCTTTCTCGGCAGACGCCTATCTCAACGAGCTTGGGATCACCAACGCGCTGCTTCCAAATGAGGTCACCGATCTTTGCAACACCGTGCGCGAGCCGAACGATGCGCCCGCTGCGGACGGACTCGGAGACATTGATCATTTCGCACGCTTCGTGCGCGCTCTCAAGGCGCCACCCCCTGATGCCGAACAGGCCGCCACCCCGGCCGCCAAGCGTGGTGCAGGGCTCTTTGCGCAGATCGGCTGCAGTAGCTGTCACGTTGCGACGCTCACCACGGCGCCGGCCGGTACCCCGGTGAACGGCGGGCAATTCACCGTTCCCGCTGCGCTCGGCAACAAGACCTTCCACCCCTGGAGCGACTTCTTGTTGCACGATGTGGGGACCGGGGACGGCATCGTGATCCCGGTAGAAGAGCACTACGGCAAGAGCATGGGCAAGAGCGTTCCCGACCAGGCTTTTCGCCCAGTCGCCAACCGTATCCGCACTGCACCTCTGTGGGGTGTGCGCACCCACACGATGCTCATGCACGATGGCGCCTCGTTGACGTTCCGGGATGCAATCTCCCGGCATCGTGGCGAGGCGAGCGAGGTTACGCGGCGATTCGAGGGTCTGAACCAGGCGGATCAGGAGGCGCTCATCGAGTTCCTGCGATCCCTGTAGGCGAATGAGCGGCGCATCGTTGACTCACGAAATGCACCTATCACCTTGATTCAACAGCCTAAATAAGTAATGAGCACTGCCCCTCCCAGGCGGCCATCTTGGTCGTCATCGGTACATTTGGTTACAATCCTTTCCTCATGCTGATACCCCATCGAAAATAACGCACAAAGGGGGGAGCACTATGCAGATCAGGTATCGGTCACCGGTTGTCAACGCCGCACTGGTGGCGATGGTGGTTCTGGTGGGCTGTGCGTCTGAGAACGTCGATCACACGCAGAGCGCGCCTCCCATCTATCAGACGCTGAGCACTCCTCAGACTGCGAATCGCTCTGGACTTGGTGTTCTTGTGGGCAGCAGTGCCAGGATCGAGGGTCGTGATCTTGTCTGGAGTTGCGCCTACCAGACGGCGGAGGGCCGAGTTCTCCTCGAGCAACCCAAGGAGTGCGAACAACAGCGCTGGCTGGGTCAACAACCGTAAGTTACTTGGCTCGGTCCATGCCGAACAGCGCCTCAACCAGCGGCACGGTCTGACCATCGAGCGACTTGCCGATCCGCCCTTGATAAATGCCACGGCCGCAGAAAGTGCGCCCAGGCGTGTACGGTTTGACGATGGCGGCGGCTCCGCCCTCTTGCTGGGCTTGCTCCTGCTTCTCCCAGTAATCCGAAGGCTCGATGACTTGCACCTCGGAGCCGTCCTTCATCTTGAGGGACCATCCGGAGGAGCCGGAGGACAGTGACTGTCCGCGCTTGATCTTGCCCGAGACGAAGACCTCGGACTGCTTGGCCAGGTCGGCAGGAACGCTCGAAGACAGGTATACCATCTTGGTATTGAAAGGGCCGCTTGCGACATCGGGCGGCCGATTCCAGCGCATGGCGAGCTCGAGATCGCGACACGACTTGGCTTGCTCGAGACGGTCGAACACTTTCTGGCCATCTGGGCCGACAGTGACCTGCGACATGTAGCTGATCTTGCGCAGCTCTTGCGGACTCGGACGTGTTGCGGACTGCTGGCTGTCGGAGCTCGGTGTGAGCTTGTCGCAGCCGACGAGCGGGCATGTCAGGAGGACAAGGACAGCTAGCCGATGCCAAACTCGCGGGTCCATCGTATTGGAACGGTTGGCCCCGGAGCTCGGATCCCCCGTAAGCGAAAGCCGCATCACACGGCGCCGTCCGCAGCGTTTTGTACTGCGGCGGCGGGGGCACGCGATCGGTGGATGGGTACCCCCATCACACCGACCGACAAGCTCGGACTACCTGGGTGTAGCCGGCTCGTTATTAGGCGCAGTCGCTGGCGGCGGATTGGGCGGGTTCGCTGGCGGCTGTGAGTTGTTTTCCGGCTGCGCATTCTCGGCCTTTTGCCCCACTTCTCGCTCGGACTTGGTCGTCTGGCGCTCCGAGCTCGCGAGATGTTGCTCCTGCTTTCGCGCCTCGTCGAGCTGGTGCTGGGTGCGGGCGAGATTTTCGCGCGACTTGTTGAGCTCCGCAGTCGCCTCGCGCATCTGCTTGTCTTCGCTCTTCAACTCGTCAGTGAGCTCCTTCAGGCTCTTCTTCGTCGCGTGGTTGCTGCTGATCGCAGAAGCTTGATCCTGACTTCCCGGGGTCGTCTGCGCGAGTGCCGTACCGGCCGGTACGGCGACTACGCATCCGACGAGCGCGGCGATGAAATTCCTCGAAGAAACGGGCTTAAGTTGGGTCCACATGAACGGCCTCCTGCTGTTCTCCAGATCAAGCCAGGCGCGCAATGAACGACGGCGTTCAGCCGCCCTGGCCTGGTGTCATCTACCTCGAATGCAAAGCAAGAGGCGTTCCAGATGGGAGCCTGCAGATGCAGGCTACCTTTGCCATCTGCGCATCTGCTGAGCTCGCGCCTGGGTAAGCGGAGACGTAGGCGGGGAATGCTAGCATCGCGGTGACGCGGCACAGGGGAATCAGAAAATGGGCACCCTTTCCAGACGGGATCTGATGAGACTCTCTGCTGCGGCGCTGACACCCGTGGGCCCCGCGGCCGCGGAGCAGTCGCGGGCGCTTCGCAGTGAGAGCGTGCCTTCAGTCGCCAGCGCGGGTGTGCGCACCGGGGGCTCACGTACGGTGCGCATCGACGGACCGCACGACGTCTGGGTCAAGCATGTGCCCGGGAAGGGAACCACGCGCATCCTGACCTTGCACGGCGGGCCGGGCTTCAACCACTTCTACCTCGAATGCCTGGAGGACTTCCTGCCGCACGCCGGACTGGGCTTCTGGTATTACGACCAGCTCGGCTGCGGATTCTCTGAGCAGCCGCAGGACAAGAAGCTGTGGACGGTCGACCGGTACTGCAAGGAGGTCGAGCAGGTGCGCGCGGCGCTCGGATTGGACAGGTTGATCCTCTTCGGCCATTCCTGGGGCGGGATGCTCGGCATGGAGTACGCGTTGCGCTACCCGCAGCACCTCAGCGCCTTGGTTGTGTCCAACATGACGGCTAGTGTCGCCGAGTACGTGAAGTACGCCGCCGAGCTCGTCAAGCGCCTGCCCGCCGATGCGCAGGCGATCATCGCGCGCCATCGAGCGCGCGGGGATTTCGATTCGCCGGAGTATCAGCAGGTGCTGATGAAGGAAGTGTACGCACGGCACGTTTGTCGGCTCGATCCCTGGCCCGAGCCGATCCAGAGGGCCTTTCGCTTCATCAATGAAGCTATCTACAACACCATGCAGGGCCCGGACGAATTCAACATCGTGGGCAACTTCAAGGACTGGGACATCTGGGACCGGCTGCACGCGATCTCGGTGCCGACTCTCTTGATCGCCGCGCGCTACGATGAAATGGCGCCCGCGCAGATCACGCGCATGGGAACGCTCATTCCCAACTCCCACGTCGTGATCTGCGAGCGCGGCAGTCACTTCGCGATGTACGACGATCAAGAGGCGTATTTCAAGGCCTTGCTACCGTTCCTGCACAGGGCACAGGCTTGATTGCGCGCGCCCGCTGCGCCACGGGCCGGCTAAGCCGTGTCGGATTCCGCGCGCGACTCAAGAAACTCCTGCAGCGAGGCGACGCCACGCCGCTTGGCCTCGAAGAGACTCTCCAGATGCTCGCGGGAGTTGATGAGGCCTCGCGCCCGTAGGATGCCCTGCTCGTCGATGATGGCCGCGAAGGGCAACTTCTCGACCTGGAATGTCATGCCGAGAGCAGGCGAAAGCACGTAGGGTATATCCCGCAATCCGTGGGCCGCGATGAAGCCGCGGTGCTCATCCTCCCCTCCATCGCTGGCAAGCAGCAGATCAAGCCAATCTGCCTCGCTCACACGACTGGACTTCAAGACCGGCAGCAATACCTTGCAAACCGGGCACGTGGGCGAGAGGAACACCAGCAGCGTGCTCTTGCCACTGGCCGAGGCACCGCCGATCGTGACGCTGCGACCCTCGAGATCAGTGACCGTCGTGGCAGGGGCGGGCTCACCCACCTTCAGTCCGCGTCTCAGGAGCAATGCGCCGACAGGCGCGATACGCTCATGTAGGACGCCGATCTGGCGCACCAGGGCGAGAAGGACTGCGGCGAGGCCCAGCACCATCAGCCACAAGACCACGTTGGAGATGATGAGCGCCCGGAGCACGCCGTCACCCGCCCCGCGGCAGCCGCTGCGCAACCGCGCGCAGCTCCTCCGCTGCCACATAGAGCAATGCGGCCACGGCGAACCCGCCGAGCGTCGTCCACGCATCGATCCAGCCCCACTGCCGAGCCGTGCGAGGTGCTAGTGCGATTACGAAGGATGCGATTGCGAGCAGCGCATTGCGCCACACGAGCGCGCCCGAGAGCCGCGCGCCCCTGCCGAAAGCGAGGCAGCCACAGTCGAGCTCGCGCCGACCGCGGCCTAGATTGACGGCGATCGCGGCGCCGTAGGCCACCAGCAGCAGCCCACCCAAGGCTCCCGCGATCGCCTGCGTCCGTCCGAATAGCAGTCCGACGGCGAGCGCGATCTCCGCAATGGGCAGCACACGGCCGAGGAACGGCGTCAACCTCTGCGGTAGCAACCGATAAGCCGCGAGCGAGTCCGCGAATGCTTTCGCATCCGCAAGCTTGTGTACTGCCGCCGTGAGCCACAGAGCAGCCAGGGATACTGTCACGATCGCGGCCGGGACCGGGTCCATCGTCATGATCGCTAGCGCAGCTTTCTCATCAGGCGCGCACGCGTGGCGCTCACTTCCACGAGCGGCTCGTGGCGATAGCGGGCGACTTCCGCGGGGGTGAAGGCAGCGAAGCGCTCGGGCGTAACCCGCCCGAGCGTCTCGATCGTCCAGTTAAGAAGCGCCGCGAGCTCCGGATCCGAGAGCGTCGACTGCGCCACACCGGGGACCTGTACCAAGTAGCGGCGGCCGTCGGGCAGACTCGCAAGCGGCACGAGCGTGGCTCGTATCGCGGGTACGTGCCCGGGCTCGCCTCGACCATCGGGACCGTGGCACCCCTGACACTGCAGCATGTAGTTGATCCGGGGCGCCAGCGCCCAGCTGGGCGCGCAGACCATGAGTGCGAGGAGGGTCCCTGCAAGCCACGCTGCGGATCGACCCGCAATCATCTCAGCCGCAGTGTCAGGTCGCCTGGGCAAGCACCCGTGCCGTCGAGCAGTGATAGGGGATGTTTGCAGCACTGCTACCCGTGCACCAATCGTAGTCGTTCGATCTGAAGGGAATGTAGAGCGGCGCATCGCGTTCATTGCGGTTACACAGGCAACGTCCGCAGCTGCTCTTTCCGCAACAGTCATTATAGGAGACGACGTAGTCGAGGCCGTCTGCCGGATTGTGGCACGTACCCACCCACGTGATCGGCGACTGCGTGGTTCCAGGAGGGCAGGCACCGGCGGAGCCCCCGCAACAGCCGCACAGGTAGCCATCGATTGCACAGTGCCGCCAGTACTCACAGCGCGTCGGGTCTTGTGTAGCGTCCGTGTTCCCATTCTTCGGCGTCTTCGACGGGGCGTCCGCGCCGCGCGCGACGGGCAGCAGCGGGAGCGCCGCGGCCCCGACGAGCAGAGCTCCGAGCGAACCGAGCAGCCCGCGCCGGCCCGTACGGCGTGCCACGGCACGCGAGGACGCCTCCATCCATGCGTCAATCCGGCTCACGGCGTCACCAGCAGTGTAGGCGTCGTGCCAACATGTTCCACCGAGCGCAGGTAGTGCCCGCTGGCCGCCTCATAGACATCGAGCGTGCTGCTGTCGATGAACGCGCTGAAGAGGAGGGGCTTGTCATCTTGGGTGACCTGAATCGATCCCGCAAGGTTTCGCAGCGCGATGCGCTGCACGCGCCGGTGCTCGGCGAGATCATAGACCCACACCTCCTTGCCGGGATCCTTGTGTGTTTCGGGGCCTCCCTGATGCATGATGGCGTACAGGCGATTGAGGCCTGCATGCACTGCGAGCTGCTGTAAACCTCCCGGGCGCCAGCTCTGCCGGCGTTCTCCCTCATCGACCAGTGGCCAGTGTGACCCGGCCTCGAGGCCCTTTGCGGTGATGTTCACGCCGTGGAGCATGCCGCCGTACGAGACGAAGAGCCACGTGCTGCCTATCCGCACGCCTTTCTCCGTCACTGGATCGCCCGACACGTCGAACATGGCTGGGATCCGCGTGCGGCGGTCCGCGTGACCCGAGTCATCCAGGTGCACGTCGAGCAGTGCGCCGTCGGCGCAGATGCTGAAAAAAGACCGCGGTCCGGTCGGATAGACGAGCGCGCACCCTGCGGTCTCGATCTCGCCGGCGAAGCGCCGGTGGCGTGTGTCGATCACGGTCACCGATTGCGCCGGGGTGAAGTTGTAGATGAGCAAGAACGCGCCGTCGTCGGTCAACTCCGAGTTGGACATCATGGGCATGTTTGCGGAGCGCTTGGGCGGAATGCCGATCTCCCCGAGCGGCGACAAATGCTGCGCATCGTAGAGCGTCACGACATCCGTGCGCGTTCCGCGCGTGCCACGCGAGAAGTAAGTCTCCGGTGAGAAGATCACCTTGCCGTCCTTGGACAGGACGACGCGCTCGAAGCCGAATCCGGTACTGAGCAGGCCCAGAAAGCGACCCGCATCCCCATCCACCAGCATGGCCTGCCCGTCGGTCATGTGAGGGAAGACGAAATCGTTGACCCATACCCAGTGGGGCGAGGCCGTTGCGGGCAGGGCGGCGACGATGCCGCCCGGATCGGGTGTCACCGGTGCTGCAAGGGCGCGTTCAACTACGAACCAGAGCAACGCGCCGAGGATCGCCGCAAAGCGTACCGCACCGATCATCGTGCCCCTCGCTGCCTCACGAATACGCCATCGACCCGACTACAGCATATTCGAAAGACCGTCAGGTGCGCACCGGAGCGAGCCATCAGAACGAATAACGCGCCTCCACGCCGATCGTACGCGGCTGATTGAGGAACAGCCGGGGGCGTCCGGGCACCTCCGCCGCAATCGACCGGTTGTCGGCCAGGTTGGTGACCTCGTTGCTAAGGTTCTTGCCGACCAGCGCGAGCTCGGTCGTGCCGTTGCCGAACGCAATGCGTGCGTTGAGCAGCCGGTAGGCGGGCCGTTTGCGCGGGTCAGCGGGATTGTTATTGCCGCTGAAACTGCTACCCACGTACGAGTAGTCGAGCACGCTCATGAGACTCCAGCGGTTGGTGAGCGGAGCGGTGTAGCTGAGAGCTCCGTTACCGGTCCAGTCGGGCACCTGGTACACCGGCGAGCCCGGCAGCTGCGGCGAGTTGCCCTTCTGGGTGATCTTCGCGTTCTGGTAGCCGACGCCCAACGAGACTTCCAGGCGATCGGTGGCGCGCGCGCGCAGGTCCAGCTCGCCGCCCTTGCTCTCCGCGGCACCCGCGTTCGAGATGAATTGAAATCCGCATGGCAAGAAGATCTGCTGCTGAATGTCGTCCCATTTGATGTAGAACCCGGCGGCATTGAGGATGACGCGATGATCGAGCAACGCGTTCTTCACACCGATCTCGTAATTCCACAGCGAGTCGGACTGGTAGCTGCGCGTATCTTCGATGTTGAGGTTAGGGTTCACCGCGGCCAATGCCGCCACGCAATCGTTAGTCGTACCCGGCGTCCCTGGAGGCACGATCGGCACCACGCCGCCCGGCCGGAAGCCCTTGGATGCCAGCCCGTAGACCATCTGATCCGGGTTGAAGTGGTAGTCCAGCTCGAACTTCGGATTCGTACCGCTCTCCTTGGTGGTTGCCTCGGGGCCGATGACCGTATCGAAGCTACCGGTTGCCAGCCCTTGCTCGTAGCCGTGCGAGGTGGCCTTGACCTGATACCAGCGCAGGCCGACGGTCGCCCTGAGCGCCGGAGTGATGTCGTAGGACAACTCGCCGAACGCCGCGGGTTCTTCGATATCGGTGTGATAGTCCTGCGCGAATATCAGGTTGGGAATGCCGGCAGCGTTGTTGGGAAGCCCGCCCGTCAGCTCGTTGTCGAGGTCCGGGTACGTCGCCGGGGGGTAGAACGAGGCGAACGGAATGCGTCCATGGAAGTCGGAATAGAAGGCACCGACCACGAACTGCAGCGGGCCGGAGAGCGTCGAGGCGAAGCGAATCTCCTCCACGAAGCGCTGATAGTCCTTGATCTCCTGGATCGGGCCCGCATGGGGTAGGTTGCAGTACGGCGCCGGATCGGCGCAGGCCCCCGAAGTGATCGCGGCCCAGACGAATTCCGACTCGTCCTCAGTTTCATCCACTTTGCGGTCGAAGTATGCGGTCGAGGAAACGAGCTCGCCAGGCCCTGTCTTCCAGTGCAGTGTCAATGAATACAGGTCCCACCAGTCAGTGCCGCCCTCGGGGACGTTGAAGAATCGTGCCTGGGTGAAATCGGTGGTGTTCAACGGGCTCGGCAGGGTGTATGCATTCGACGGTGCGGGGAAGCCGATGCCGTTCTGCGGCGTAGCGTTGAAGTCCCCGAGCGGCAGGCCGTTGTACCCGTCACGCTGCAGCATGACGCGTGGAGTAATCGTGATGTCCTCTCCGACCTTGATGGTGAGACTCGCCGATCCACCATAGGAATCGACGGCCGCAACATTGTCCACCGTGGTACGTCCGCTGGTGGATAGGGGGAAGCAAGTGACGCCCGCGGTGGCGGGATCCGAGCAATAGCTGCGCTTGAAGTAACCCGCTTCGTAGTCGTAGAAGCCCGTTAGGCGCAGTGCAATCCGGTCCTGGACGATCGGGATGTTGACGATGGCATCGCCCGTATAGTTGGGTTGATCCGTACGATCGGTATCGGACAGACCGCCATGCAGCGTCGCCGAAAAGTGCGACAGCTCCGGCACTGCGGTGATGAGACGCACCGTGCCACCCATCGAGCGGGCGCCGTATAGCGTGCCCTGCGGGCCACGCAGCACTTCGATGTGATCGATATCGAGCACGCGCGGGTCGAGCGAGTCCGGCAACGGAACGTCATCGATATAGAACCCGGTGACGTTGTCACCCGAAATGCCGCGGATCGATATGGCACGGGCGGTGCCCACGCCATCGCCAGTCGGCGCAAAGGCGAGGTTCGGGACCTTGGTGGCGTAGTCGAAGAAATCGGTGATCGCCTTCTGCTGCAGGGTCGCGGCGCTGAAGGTCGTGATCGACATCGGCACCGTCTGCTCGTTCTGCGAGCGTTTCTCCGCCGTGACGATCACTTCCTGCAGACCCTGGTCGCCACTGTTCTCGGCGGGGCCTGCCGCGCGGACACTGGACCAGGCCGCAGCCGTCACGCCGATTGCGAGTAGGAACCGCTTGCTGTTTGTTGTCATGTCTCCCCCTCCCAGGTACGGCGCTACCCGGCCGCGATCTCCGTGCGTGGCGCCTCCGCCGGCGGGCTGCCCGCAGGCGCCCGCTCCGCATCGATGAGTTTTCCTAGAATGCGGCGGAAATGCGCGAGCGGCGCATCCGCCAGGATTGCGAGCATCTGGAAATTCGGATCTTCCTCGAGCGTCGTCTGCTGGCGCTCGATGATGGCCTTATCCTCCATGAAGCCCTCGATCAGGCTGTCGAGCAGCGAGCGCGAGATGGTCGCATCGTCTGCCTCGAAGTTATTGAGGTACGACCAGAAGAAATGGGTTGTGCGCTCAGTCTCCGGAGTCATGAACTGACAATTCCGATACTCGAGCGCCTGCACGGGACCGCCGGACTGCGCGCCCTGACCCGCGGGCGCGAACAGCGTTTCCATCGTGAAGATGCCGGGGACCAGCATCGTTGCGATATTGCGCCGGTCGACCTTGGCGAGCTTATCGCGGATGACCTTCTTGTGAAAGGGCGGTGGATCGCTGTTGAGGTGCCAGCGCTCCACGCGAAAGCCGCGGTCGAAGCGTTCGACGACCGTCGGCTTGGTGACGAATGCGTACTCCTCCGAGCCCCCCAAGGTGCGTGTATGCACGAACGCAAGATGCGAGAAGTCGCTCAAGTTGTCGACGATCAGCAGGTAGTTGGCATCGTAGTGGAGGTAGGCAGGGATACCCTTCCACTGCGGTTCGCGCAGATAGGGCAGATCGACGATGCGCGCCGGATCCGCCAGTGACGGATCGCCCATCCACACCCAGATGAAGGGTCGCTGCTCGATGACCGGATAGCTGCGCACGCGCAGCTTCGGCGGGATCATCTCCTGGCCGGGGATCTGCACGCACTTGCCGCTGCCGTCGTACTTGATTCCATGGTACATGCAGCGCACGGCGTCACCTTCGCGGCGCCCGCGCGACAGCAGCGCGCCGCGATGCGGGCAGCGATCACTCAGGGCCACGACCTTGCCGCTGTCGCCACGATAGAGCAGCACGTGCTCGCCGAGCAGCGTCCTGCTGAGAAGCTTGCCGTCGATCAACTCGTGATCGATGGCGCCCACGTACCAACAGTTCTTGACAAACATGGGGCGCGCCTGCGGTTGTGTCGTTTCGTTGCACGAAACGCGATTTCGTATATTGTAGCACCGCGGCTCGTGCCCGGCGACCGGGACAGCGGTACAGAGGCTGGTTGATTCGATGAAGCGTAAGAGCGCAGGCCGTGCTCCGCGCGCCCCGCCGGCGAAACACGGCGGGCTCACCTCGGTGCGCACGACCTTCCGCATTCTCGAAGTGCTCTCGAACGCGCACGCACCGCTCGAGCTGAAGAGCTTGGCGGCCACCCTTGGAGAGCTCAAGCCGCGCGTTTACCGGCATCTTGCAACCATGAAGCGACTGGGAGTCGTGTTTCAGGACGCGCGCAGCGGACGCTACAGCTTGGGCGGCAGGCTCTTCACCCTCGGTGAGGCCGCCCTCGAGCAGTTTGACTTGCGGCTCGTCGCGGCACCGTTTCTCACCCAGCTGCGCGATGAGACGCGTCAGACCGCGCTGCTGTCAGTGCCGGGAAATGGTGAACCGATCGTGCTCTCCTGCGTGGAGTACCGCGACAGACTTGCGATCACCTCGCGACCCGGGAACCGGCCGCCTCCGCACTGTTCCTCGCAAGGCCGCATCGCGCTCGCTTTTGCTGATGAGGCTGCGCGCCGGCGCGTGCTCGGTCAGAAACTCGTGGCATTCACCACGCATTCGCTGACTAGTCGCGCGGAGATCGAGGCGCGCATGAAGCTGATCCGTGAGCGGCTGTACGAAGAGGCCGTCGATGAGGTGCGACTCGGGATCAATGCGCTCTCGGCCCCGGTATTTCGCGATGCGGGCGATTGTGTCGCCATCATCGGCATTGTGGGGACCTCGGCCGAGATCTCGAGTCCGCCGCCCTCCGCGCTCATTCGTACGGTGCACGCAATAGCAGGGCGGCTTTCGGCCGAGCTGAATTGCCGGATCTACTTTGATCGCGGGCTCGTCAAGTGAGCCTTGCTAGGCCAGCCGAGCGAGCAAGGTATTGAGTGGCACTTCGCCTGCGACTTGCACTCGCAGGGAGAGCCGTTCCTTGGGATCTTCCTCGCGCGCCCAGGTGTACGGGGCCCCGGCGTAGAGCCGGTCAAGGAAATTCTTGAACGCCGGTTCAAGCTCGGCATAGGCCGCGGCGGTGTTGGGTGCGACCAACCGGTCATTGGCAATAAACTGCAGGCGGTTGCCGGGCAGCCGCAGCTCGCCTTCGAGCGCTGCATCCGCGCTCATGAGCTCGGCGGCTTTCAGGGCCTTGCGCGCGACCGATGCAAGGCGCTCAGGCAGTTCCCCGGTGAGCCTCTGCTTGCTGTAGTACAGCACGCCGCGCTCGTGGCCTGTCTCGTCCAGGGCATAGTTGCCCTCGTGGGCGATGAGCATGACACCCGGTCCGGCCGGAACGTGACTGTAGTCGGCCACATCGATCAGCAGGTCCTCGAGCGCATCTTGCTGAATCCAGCGGTGATATATCGGGATCAGCTTGAGGATGTCGATCCCTGCCGCGTCCGCTGCGAAGAACTTGATGCCGAACTTATGCAGATCCATGGACGCTAGGCCGTCGCCTCAACGGGCAGCTCGAAGCTCACGCGCGCCTTGGCGCGCTGCTCGCTCATGCGCTGGTGGCAGCTATAGGCTGCCTCGATGAAGAGCTGAGCCTCCTCCACCAAGTGGCGGGCCTTGTCGGGCGTGAAGACGCGATCCTTGTCTGCATGGCGATTGAGCAGATAGAGAGCGAACTTGCCGCCCGCGTATTGGCCTGCATCCGGCGATTGGAACCGCTGGGTGTCGTAGAAGCGCGTCTTGAATTCGCTGACGATCCGATCCGCATCATCCGGAAGATCCCACAGCTGCGTGCGCACCAGGCCTTTGGCGGCTACCAGCATGGACTGGTACGCAGTCTCGTCGGCCTTCTGGAACTCGCTCTGCTCCAGGTGGATTTGGGCCTCGAAGTTGCGCTGCTCGGCCGCCTGCAGGTCGAACTCGATTTGCGGCACGACCTCGCCCGCGCACTCTCCGGTAGTGATATCCGCGATCGTGAACTCGCGCGGATCGCGCCAATCGGAGTAGAAGCTGCGGTCGACAGCGTACGGTGGCACTGCGGAGAAGGCATCCACCATTGACTTCAGTGCCTTTTTGCCGATACGTGTCACGTAATCCTTGAAGCGTTCTCCCTCATTGCGTTCGGCGAGATACCGCTGGGTCACGTGGTCGATAAACTCGGGTATGCGCTTGGATGGCACGGCGCCGATGGTCAGGCCGTAAGTGGCGCCGTTGTTGCCCCACTCGCCGCCCAAGAGCACGCGAAAGTGCGGCACGGTGGCGCCGCCGATCTTGCGTGACACGCCGTAGAAGCCGATATCTGCCAAGTGGTGTTGACCGCAGGAGTTGAAGCAGCCGGACATCTTGATGTGCAGATCGCGCACCGCTGGATCGATCCCGCCGTTCTCGTGCCGCGCCACCAGGCGCTCATGCAGCTCCGCGGCGAGGCCGCGTGAGGCGGCGATGCCGAGCTTGCAGGTATCGGTGCCGGGGCAGGAAACTACGTCCTCGATCTTGCCAGCGCCGCCCAATGCCAGATCCAGTCGCTTGAGCTCCGTATACAGCGACGGCAGGTCGGCCTCGGAGACCCAGCGCAGGATGACGTTCTGCTCGACAGTAGTGCGCACGTTATCGCCGACATACTTGCGGGCGATGTCGGCGAGTTGGCGCATCTGCCAGGAGGTAATGTCCCCGAGCGGCAGAGTGACCGTGACCGCGACATAGCCCGCCTGCCTCTGGGCATAGACGTTCGTCGCGCGCCAAGCCTCGAACTCCGGATCGAGATTCGCGAGGTCGAGCCTCGAGGAGGCTTTGGCCGGCTGCTCCTGGTAGCGCTCGACGTCCCGCAGATACTCCGTCCAGCGCGGATCGGGGGGCAAGCTCTTGCGCTCTTCGAGCACCAGATGGCGGAATTCCTCGAATCCTAGCTTCTCGATCAGGAACTTCATGCGTGCGCGGCCCCGATTGCGCTTCTCGCCCAGACGGGCAAAGACGCGGCAGGTGGCCTGCGCGAGCGGCAGGATCTCCTCCTCCGGTACCGTGGAGTCGAACAGCTTCGCATCGTAGGGCACGGCGCCGAGACCACCGCCCACCACCACCTCGAAGCCGCGGCGCGTATGACCGCTTTCCTGCCACGTCTTGGCGATGAATCCGAGATCGTGGATGTTCGTCAGGCCGCAGCTGCTCGCCTTGCAGCCGGAGAAAGCGACTTTGAACTTGCGGCCCATGTCCTGAGTATCTGGATGGCCGAGCAGATGGTAGGCCAGAGCCTTGGCGTAGGGTGTAGTGTCGAAAGCCTCGCCACGGCATACACCGGCGAGGCAACAGGCGGTGACGTTGCGTACCGTATTGCCGCAGGCCTCGCGGGTCGTGACGCCGACCGACGCAAGCCGACGCATGACATTGGGTGCGTCCTCGATATGCACGTAGTGCAGCTGCACGTCCTGGCGAGTAGTGATATGCAGGATCGCGTCGGAGTACTCCTCGGCTACTTCGGCGAGTACATCCATCTGATTGGGATTGAGGCCGCCAAAGGGGATCTTGATGCGCTGCATGCCCGGCGCATCCCACACGGTATCAGTGCCTTTGGTGGCTACGGTAGGGAACGGCAGGCTGCGCTGCACGATGCCGTCGTGACGCTGGCCGTTGTCATAACGCTGACCGTACGCGCCGCGGCGCAGTCGCGCCTCGGCGAACAACTTGTCCTCGATCTTGCCCTGCTTCTTGAGCTCGATCTTGCGCTCGAAGTCCTCGATCTCGCGCGCGAGGTCGATCGGCATCCGATCCGCGAGGTGTTCTTTCCAGCTGGCCACGTTTGCTGGTATCCGTCGGTGATTGAAGCGCCACGTCCAAACCCGGACGCCGCCTTCTGTGAGTGGGCCTTGGATCATAGACCCTGCCGAGGGGCGCTCGAACTCTCGCACTAGACTTGTTGTGCATATGCATATTTCGTTTCGACTGAAGCGCGCGGTCGCAGCGCGTGCTGCGACGCAGCCTCCTCAGTGGCGGCAGCTCGGAGTGGCTTGGCAGGTGGCCGCGCCCGCTGGATCGCCGGCCGCCATGTAGGCGGCGACGGCATTGCCGTGTGCGTAGGAGTTCCCATTATAGCCGCCGCCGCGCGGCGGACCGATCGCGAATTGCGCTCGGTAGAGACTCTGATAGTAGGCGGCGAGCGCATCGAGATCGCGAAACTGCGCCGGAGAGTTCGGGTTGCGGAGGATTCCGACGATCTCTCCCGACATGCCATCGCCTTGTGCGGCGGCCTTCGCAAGCCACTCGATGGCCTTGGCGCGGCTACGCGGGACGATCTCACCAAGCTCGTATGCCAGCCCGACGCGCCGCTCGGCTTGGGACAAGCCCAGCTCGGCGCTCTTTAGATACCAATCCATTGCCTTCTTCAGGTCTTGCGGCAGAATCTCGCCGTCTTCCCAGTAAACGCCGATTTGATAGGCAGCCCCGCGATTGCCGGCGTTGGCGGCGCGCGTCAGGTACCAAACCGCGCGGACGCGATCCAACGGTACGCCGCGACCCTGGTCATACATGAGGCCCAGGGCGGCGGTGCAGCGCATGTTGCCCATATCGGAACATTTCAGAAAAGCGGCCGCGGACTCGGCCGTGCGGTGCTGCGTCCCCAGCTGCGTGCCGAGTTCGAAAATCTGCTGCGCACTGAGGGCGGCCGCAATATTCATCCGGGACAACGTTTGCTCGGGATACGGCACCTGCTGGCCGTGACCGTCGCGACCTGCCATTGCGTTGCCGGTCGGCGGAGTGACCGCCGCTGGCTCCGCAGAAGTTGTGGCCGCCCGGTTGGCGGGCGCGCTGCGGCGTTCCGCGTGCACGTTGATACCCTGATCGTTCGTGCCAGTCAGGTGGTTACCCGCAACGCTGACCGTGTCGATGGTGCCGATGTTCCACACGAGTCGCGCCGCCTGCTGGGCTGGATCCAGGCAGTTCCAGCGCCCGGCCTTGCTGCCGTCGTAGAGTAGGGTGTTGTTCGGCGTGACAGTGACCTTGCCGCCGGTGAACCAATTCCAGTCTCCGATGAGCGTGTCGCAGCCTGTCGCGCGGGCGATGCCGCAAGCGCTCGCGAGCGCCACAATGAGGGCGTGACGGCGTAGGGTCATCGTAGGCCCGCGATCGGGCTTGGAACGCTTCAGTACTTGGCCCTGCGCATGGCGTGCGCGCTTGCAGGTGTGTAAGCCTGATAATACTGCTCAGCGACCTTCTGAATCGCCCGTTCGACTTTGTCCGCGGGCTCCTTGAGATGCGCGCTTATGAGGTGGATGAGTCTGCGCGTTTTGTGGTCCCAGCCGTCCTGCAGAAAGCCGATGACCGTTACTCCACACGGCTTACCGTCAGCCACGGCGTAACGGAACAGAATGCCCTCATGCTCGTCCGAGCGTCCCGGCTGAGGTTTGCCACGGGAAACGTGCAGCACATCG
>Ga0335077_10000485_pt1 | contig 43929 bp, 26 predicted proteins | sample Lox_Sample_31_FD_207151 | JGI IMG/M metagenome (GOLD analysis project Ga0335077, IMG submission 207151) | Soil microbial communities from Loxahatchee National Wildlife Refuge, Florida, United States - Lox_Sample_3.1 | ecosystem: Environmental > Terrestrial > Soil > Wetlands | place: USA... | reverse complement strand
ATGGTTGGGTCGGAGCGAATGAGTTCAGACCCTGAAGATTACAAGCGAGCCTTTTGGTCGAGGCGGCAATTGCAAAAGTTTAGGAAAGCGCGAACCGGTGTGTTTCAGGGTTATTCGATTCCTCTCCACACTGAGGAAACAGAACCCAAGAAACAAAACCCTGCACCTATGGAACGAAGCTCAACTGAACTTCGTTTCGCTTCGTTTCCGCGCTCGATTGTGAGAGATCCTGGGAGGCTGTCAAGGGTCGAGATGAACGCCTTGAGGGCGCCCTTGACAGCCTCCCAGGATCTAAAGGTAACGTGTGCAAATTTTCTGCTTGACGGGGCAGATGACTTCATAGATGACTGCCACAACCTGTTTTGCTTGGGTTTCCGGATTGCCGTAATGCAGGACTTGGACCCCCCGTCGGTCGGAGAGCGACGCAAGATTCGCCGCTAATTCCCGGCTTTCAGTTTGATTTCCGCAGTGTCACCCTTTATTTCAACCGTCGTGCCGAAGGGCTTTGACGTGTCGGCCAGGCGCTGGAGAATATAACCCGCTCTCGCACCCGTCGCCGGTGAGGGCAAGCCGCGTGTGTCGAGGAATTCGTTGTTGGTGTACGCATTATGAAAATCGGGCTGGCCCTCGCCCACGTAGTTCAAGACAATCGGTCGGAACGAAATCGATTCCAGGTTCTTCCCCTGAAATTGCACGTACGCGACCACACTCTCCCAACTCATCGGTTCGTCAATGGCCGTCAGCACCGGCGGCACGTTGTAAATGAAGTTGCCCAGGTCGTAGAAGATTGGTCGGCCGTTATAAACCTCCACGCCATGCAGGAGAGGCGCGCCATGCATCACTATGATGTCCGCACCTGCATCTACCTCCGCATGCGTCCACTTCTTGAGCCAATCATTCGGAGCGAGCCGCTCCTGCATTCCTTCCGTGAAAATCGTTGCGAACGAGTGATTTCCAAAGACGTGGTTATGTTGGTACACGATCACGAGGTCTGCGTGCTGGCGGGCATCACGAATGCTTTGAAGGATGCGCTGCGAATCCCCCGGATTCGGTGTGTTTCCGGCGCGTCGGGCAGATCGACCGTTGCCTCATTTTCCTTGTCGCCGGCTTCGATGCGAAGCTCATTCACGCCCGGCCGGTCCGCCGTGGCGCTTCCTCCCGACGTAATCAGGCCTGACTGACGCGCTTGCTATCAGGGCAATCGTGCCCTTCGGTGTGTGCAGATAACCCGGCGCTACAGCTTCGGCCAGGTTGTTTCCAGTTCCGGCATGAACGATCTTCCGGCTGTCCGCCTCCCGGATCGTGTTCCGAATGCCCGTCACTTTCAGATCGAATGCATGGTTGTCAAGACAGGGACAACAAGTTAAAACCGAAAGTTGTCAGCGTATCGAGCGCTTCAGGGGGAGCGAGAAATCCCCTGCCCTCGTGGACCGTCTCACCTTTTTCGGCGACTGCGGCTTCAAAGTTGGTGAATACCACATCGCCCTTCAGCAGTCCGTGGATCACCGGTACCGCCGCGGGTGCAGTCGCCCGGATATCCGATCGGATCATCGACTGCCCCGCCAAGGTGATCGCTATTACAGCCTTCTGCAGGCGCTGCGCCGAGCCCATCGTGCACAGAATTGCGAACAGAACCGCGAGGCATGCCGCTCTCGTCAAAAACCAACTAGTCTTCAATATTGCCGCCATTATCTTGCCCTCTCGTTTTCGTTTGAGCGCTCGATGTAGGCGTGATTCTACCTCGTTTCCACCCTTCAAGCTGATCTACGCCCCATCGCTCTTCATCAATATATACGCGGATTCGGTGAGTACCCTTCTGCTTTGGATGGACTAGGCCTGGAGCGCAAGATTTTTGGTGAATGGTCGGCAATTGGAAAGTCAACTTCTTGTTAGCGCGTCAACCACCAAGTGTCGTGCCGACTGGATGGGCAAGAACCGCAGACGCTTCCAGGATGGAAGGACCTTCTCAAATCAGGACGAAGGCAGTACATGAGAAGTGCATTGACGTTGTTATTTCGGAAAGTTCATTTTTGTCAGCAGTTCCCGGAAGCGCGGATCCGAACGAATGGAATCGAACCTTGGGTCTACGCGGAGCCAATACAGGCAGCTACGGTTTCGATAGGCCTTGTCCAGCCAGTCAAATGCCCGATCGTTGTTTCCCAGTTGTGCGTAAACGCCAGCGACTTCATAGGGGCAAACATAAGGACTACGGGCGGTGTGCCAAGCCGGAGCTGTACCCTGACGCTCCCAAAGTTCTTTTAGCCGTCGCAGAACGCGGTTTGCGTCAGTCCGTCTCCCGGCGCGCGCATAGGCGCTAGCCAAGCTCGTCAGGAGCAGTGGGTTACTATCGACTTTCGTCGCCTTTTCTGCCTCAGTAATGGCAGTGGCGTAGTCACCCCCCTCCGCACGCGCTAGCACCAGCCCAAAATAGGTGATTGCATCGGGTTCAAGTTCAAGCGCCTTCCGATATTGAACAATGGCTTCGTCGTACTTGTGCCCCATGAAACACGCATAACCTTCACCCCGGTAGCTCTGGCCGAAGAGCGGATCCAGTTGGTGGGCCTTTTCGAAATACGGCATGGCATCCGACTGGCGTCCTACTATCGTCAAGTACTGACCGTACATGACGTAAGCGAGCGGATAACCAGGGTTCAATTCCATGGCTCGCTTGAACTCATGTTCTGCCCCAGCCCAATCCCAGTCGTAAGACAGCTTGATCATTCCTAGCGAGGTGTGCGCCTCTGCAAGCGAGTCGTCCAGTTGCAATGCCTTTTCAACTGCAGCTCTGGCTTTGCTGGTGGCTTCTACGGGGCTTTCGTGCACATCCATCATCTTGTCAATGTAGGCATCGGCCAAACCCGTGTAAAGCAGAGCGTTGTCGGGATCCTTTTCCAGACCGGATTGAAAGTAATCGATCGCCATCCGAACATCTTGCAATCCTCCCCGTTCCATGATGTGGCGGCCCTTGAGGTATGCATCGTACGCCTGGGGATTGATCTGGGGCGCCTTGCTTAGCCGCGCTTGCTCGTTCGGAGCTAACTGCACTCGAACTTCCGAGGCTATGGTTTGCGCAAGTTCGCCCTGCAATGCGATTACATCTTTGATGTCCCGCTCATAGCCTTTGGCCCAGAGATGACGATCGGTGGGAGCCTGGATCAACTGCGCATCAATACGGACTCGACTACCAGAGCGCGCCACCGAGCCCTCGACCACCGCATCCACGCCAAGTTCCTTGGCAATCTTGGGAAGCGCCTTGCGCGAGTCCCGGTAATACATGGTCGAAGTCCGCGAGATCACCCGCAGAGATCCGATCTGCGCGAGTTTTGTTATCAAGGCATCCGTCATACCATCGGCGAAGTATTGCTGTCCTGGATCGCCGGTGAGATTCTCCAGCGGCAGCACGGCGATGGACCGAATCGAAACCGGAGCTGTTCTCGTGAATAACTGGCGTTCCCACCCAACCGCCAAACCCAATGCCAGCAATAGCCCGAGTGCCAAGAGAGCGGCCCAAAGCCACATGGGACGCCTCGTTGCGCTTAGAGCGGGGCGACCATCCGTTCTCGCGGGCTCCATGCCCGGAGCGGCAGTTGAGACCCTGAATGTCGTTTCTTTAAGTCCCTTCAGATCGGAGCAGATTTCAGCGGCGTGTTGATAGCGGAGTTCGCGGTCTTTCTCCAATGCCTTGGTAATGATTGCGTCGAGTGCCGCGGGTAAGGACGGATTCTCTTTACTAGGGACAGCCGGCTGAGCAGTCAGGATTGCGTTCATTAGCAATATGCGATTCTTGCCAGCGAAGGGTCGCTTGCCAGTAGCCAGTTCGTAAAGCACTACACCGAGAGAAAACAAATCGCTACGTGTGTCAATCTCGTCTCCGCGCACTTGCTCGGGCGACATGTATGAAGTTGTGCCTGGAATAACCCCCTCCAGCGTCAGTGCTTCCTGTTGGGGTTCGTCCTCAACAACCGGGACGGTGAGCACTTTAGCCAGTCCGAAATCCAGAATCTTTGCCCGCTCTCCGGCAGCAATGAAAACATTCCCCGGTTTTATGTCCCGGTGAATGATTCCCTTTCTGTGAGCTGCTTCCAAAGCATCGGAAGTCTGAATGCCAATTTCCAGGAGTTCGTTGAAGGGGACTGGCCCGCGGCGAATCCACTCCTTGAGGCTCTCGCCTTCCAGCAGTTCCATGACGATGACCGGCCCCTGATTGTGCTCTTCCACTTCATAAATGGTGCAGATACCCGGATGATTCAAGGAAGAAGCGGCACGAGCCTCCAGCTCAAACCTCTGAAGCGCCCGATGATCCCGAGCGAGGTGCTCGGGCAGGAACTTCAAAGCTACGCGGCGCCCCAAGCGGCTATCTTCCGCTTCATAAACCACACCCATGCCGCCACTACCTAGCTTCGACAGAATTCGATAGTGAGAGATCTCGGTGCCAAGCAGATCCTCGGCGGAGCCGGCTCGCGGCGGAGGGGCAGGCTCGAACGACGGGGGTGGACTGGCTTCGACAATCGGAGCTACGAAACGATATCCGCGCCCCGTGACGGTTTGAATGAAGCGCGCGTTCTCGGGATCATCCTTGAGAACCAGTCGTATCTTGCGGATGGCAGAATTAATGCTGGTATCGGCGTCCAGGAAGACATCTTTCCCCCAGATTCGTTCGATGATCTGTTCCCGGGTTACCAGTTGTCCTCGCAGTTCGACCAAAAGCAGGAGCAACTCCATCGGGATACGCTCCAGCTTGAGAGGGCGACCGGCGCGACGCAACTCATAGGCGCGCGCGTCCAGTTCGAGATCGTCTCCAAACTTGACTGGATTCGGAAATGTAACCCGCTCCTGCGACATATCCACCCCAAGGCTTGCGAGCAATTCTATCGAGCCCGACCTGTGGCAACAAGCCCAGTATTTCGTGCGAGTTATGAGGTCATCGAAAAATCAGACAGTCTCCAGACGCTCGCCATGGTCAAGAAATCGCTCCCGAAGCAATATGCCTGGCATGGGCAACGGAATCGCGGATTTGCAAAAAGAGCTAACTATAGAGTGCGCCGAGCAGTCGGCTCCCGTCTCCCCCGGCCCGACTCTCCGTCCCGCTCGGATCGAATCTGTCGATCTGCTGCGCGGTCTCGTCATGGTCATTATGGTCCTCGACCACGTACGGGATTTCGCGTTTTCCGGCACCTTGCACGGAAACAGCCCGACAGATCTCACGCAGGCAACCGCCGCGGTCTTTCTGACGCGGTGGATCACGCACTTCTGTGCTCCGGCGTTCGTCTTTCTCGCCGGAACGGGGGCATACCTGCAACTACTCCGTGGCGTATCGCGGCCGGCGTTGGGGCGCTTTCTCGTTACCCGCGGGCTTTGGCTGATCGTGCTGGAGTTGACGGTTGTTCGGTTCGGAAAAGAGTTCAGCCTCTTTCCTGTGGGCCTCGGGGTGCTCTGGGTACTGGGCTGTAGCATGATCATCCTAGCCGGACTCCTCTACCTGCCGCGGTGGGCTGTCGCGACGTTTGGCCTGGCGCTCGTCTTCGGTCACAACTTCTTCGACCGCTTTGGGGCTGTGGCTGCTACCCATGGACGCAGTCAGCCGTTGGCTGCCGCCGCTACTCTTGGTGGCGCACTGTGGCGAGTGCTGCACGTTCCCGGCGCAATCTTGCCGTTCGGGCCGTCGGGCGTGCGTGTCAGTATCGGGTACCCGCTCGTCCCATGGATTGGAGTTATCGCGCTGGGTTACCTGTTCGGCACAGTGTACGGGTGGGAAGCGCCGCAGCGTCGCGCGCTGCTTGTTCGGTTGGGGTGGGCTCTCACCGGGGCGTTCGTGGTCTTACGCGGAATCAATATGTACGGCGATGCGTCGCCGTGGAGCAAGCAAGCGAACATGGTCACGACTCTACTCTCCTTCCTCAACGTGACCAAATATCCGCCTTCGTTGCTGTTCCTGCTTATGACTTTAGGGCCCATGATCGCGGCCCTTGCCTGGATGGAGAGGCCGTTCAAAAGCCGGCTGGCGCGGGATCTCGTCACCTTCGGCCGCGTGCCGCTGTTCTATTACGTGATGCAGTGGTACGTCGCTCACCTGCTGACCCTCGGCCTCAGTTTCGTTGCCGGCAAACCCACGGCGTATCTGCCGGGAGGAGGTTGGTCCGCGGCGACCCCGACGGGGGCTGGGTTCGGGCTTGGCATCACCTACCTGATTTATGTTGCGTCGATCGGAGCACTCTATCCGATCTGTGTCTGGTACGGAGGCGTGAAGCAGCGCCGGCGCGACTTGTGGTGGCTGTCCTACCTGTAGACCGCGGGCACTCAAATTTTGAAAAAGGAGCTACGCCATGAAGTTTGCCAAGTATTTGATGTTTGCGGCTCTCCAACTCACGGTGATTTTTTCCCTCCTGCATCTGTTTGTGAGCATCTCCGCCGCACAAGTGAACGACAACACGCAACCGCCCGATCAGGCCTCGCAGAATCCTGCTGCTCGTAGGCCGATTCATGCTAAGGAATCGTATGTCACACGAGACGGCCTGCGAATCTACCTTTGGGAAAAATACAAGGAAGGCGATGAGGCATCTTTCTCCCGCACTGGCAAAGTTGCGCTCCTCGTCCACGGAGGCACGCGATCCGGCCGCTCCCTTTACGACCTGCAGGTTCGGGACTATTCCTTGATGGATTTTTTCGCGCAGCATGATTACGACGTTTGGGCCATCGACATCCACGGGTACGGACATTCCGACAAAACGGCGACCGACTGGATCGATACCCATTCGGCCGCAGCCGACATCGGTGCCGCGGTCGAATACATCACGAAGTTGAGAGGAGTGGAGAAGATCGATCTGCTCGGCTGCTCCGCAGGCTCACAGAGAACCGGCGTGTACGTAATGGAACATCCCGAGAGAGTGGCCAAGTGGATCTTTCACGCAGGATTCTGGAAGGGAACAGCCGATTTTCGGGAGATGAACCGAAAAAGAATGGAAAATGGTGGACAGCCTCTGCCTCGATTCCGCCCCACTACCGAGGAGGACTTCCGCGACGGTTTTGTGGAGGGACAATTTGAAGAAGACGTCATCCAAGAGAGCGTTAAGGTCGGCTTACAGATGGACCCACAGAGGCCGAACGTTTTCGCCGAATGGGTAAAGCTGCCCATCCTCGATCCAACCCGCATTACCGTGCCCACGATGATCCTCTATGGTGAGAAGGACTTCGCCGCGAAGGAAGAAGATCTCTTGCCGTTCTATTCGCAACTCAATACGCACGACAAGAGTTATGTCCTACTTCCAAATAGCGGACACATGATGATGCTGGAGAAGAACCACCGCCGCTTCCAACAGGAAGTTTTGAACTTCTTTGATCGGCCCTAGTGCGCGCCTCCGGAGACTGGGAACAACGCTTGCTGTTTCGACAATTGAGGATGATATGAAACTCACTCGAATTATGTGCCTCGCTGCTTCGATGTTGGTGGCGATAACCGCCAAGTCACAACAACCAGCGAGCCAAGCGCCGGGGGATCGATCCACGCGGACAAGGGTGGTTCTCCTCGGTACCGGAACCCCTGTGCCTGATCCCGACCGTTCCGGCCCTGCGACATTAGTTGTGGTTGATGAGCGTGCCTATCTGGTTGATTTCGGACCGGGCGTGGTACGCCGTGCCGAGGCTGCCGCCTTGACTCGGGGAATCACTGCGGCTAGGCCCGGCAATCTGAGGGTGGCATTTGTCACTCACCTTCATTCCGATCACACGGCGGGCTATTCTGATCTGATCCTCACGCGATGGACATCGGGGCGAGCGGTCCCCCTCGAAGTTTATGGTCCCCCAGGACTGCAATCGATGACCGAGCACATTTTGCAGGCTTATCGAGTCGACATTGAGACACGCCTTAATCCCGAGGGACCGACCCGCGAAATTGGTTGCTCCCCCGATGCGTGGAAAGTGAACGCGCACGAAATCAAGGCGGGAGTTATATACAAAGACGAAAAGGTAACGGTCACAGCATTCGCTACGAAACACGCGATGGATTGCTATGGATATCGGTTCGAAACGCTGGACCGCACGACCGTGATCTCCGGCGACACGAATCCAGTTGAAGCAACGATCAACGCTTGTAACGGCTGCGATGTGCTGATCCACGAAGCACAACCTCTGGAATTGCAGACCAAGATGCCCGAAAGCGTCCAATCGGTCGTAGCGAAGTACCACACGACGACGGCACAGTTGGCAGAGTTGGCGAACAAGGCCAAACCAAAGTTGCTCGTGATCTATCACACCATTACCTTCCCACCGGGAATGGCCCCTCCTAGGCTCCTATCGCCCGACGCCGCTGCAGACGCACTCTACGTTTCGCCAGAAATGCTTCAAAAGGAGATCAGCTCGCGATACTCAGGGAAATTCGTTATCGGAAAAGATCTCGACGTGTACTAGATCTCTCTGTCATGCAGTCTGCCTCAGTCATCGGAACTGTTCTGGGTGAGTCGTCGGCAATTGGGAAGTTAAACTTCCGGATGCCCGTGATGCGGCCAAAATAGGGATCGTCAGGGTTATAAATGTAAACCCCTATGGCTGGGCCGCTTCGGAGGCGTGGAAGGAGACCACGCGCCACCGTTGTGCTTGCCGAACGTACACCTTTGTAAATCGCCAGTCATCGGAAATTTCTTTACCGTTGATCTGGCGGGTGCGTTGTAGCCTACCGTTAACTACCGCCGTGTCGCCGTATATGCGGATGCGAATGTCCGAAGTCGCGTAGCGCAGAAGCTTCATGCGACCGGAGCGTGCGAAATTGAGCAAGTCGGCTTTGTTCATTACTGGCATTCTCGGCACGTCCACTTCAAGGTCGTCTGACCACAAACTTTCTAGAGTATCCGCGTCCCCACGTTCGTGCGCCTCGTTCCACACCTTTTCCAGTCGCTCCAGTTCGCGGGTGTCAGCCTGCGGGTTGGATGGAGAACCCTTACCAGTTTGCGAAACGAATGCGACCAACGCCAAAACCAGACCGAACGTTAGCAATTTCATGGGCACCATCCTGAGCCTTCGCAGCAGAGGCTAGCAGTTTACCCGAGTCGTTATTAAGGAAAAATGCTCCACCTCACTCGCAACCTCGAACTCGCAGTCAGATGGTGGATTGTCGGCAATTGCGAAGTTGGCTTCTGGTTGGCCCGTGACACGACAGCATGCCGATGAGCCGTCGCGCTCGTGAGTGACAACGCGATTACGACAGTTAGGGCGAAAGGGAGTCGGAAGCGCTCGGACCCTCGGCACCTTAAGCACCGCCGCCTCGCCACGGAGAACAAGATCATGGCAAGGAAGCGTTCTTTATTTCATCCTCGGTATACGCAGCGTAAATGAACGGTTGAGCTTCCAAGTACTCTTTGATTTGGGAAAGCTTCAGTCCAAGCTCCCGCAGCCGGCTCTTGTCGATAAACAACTGGTTGTTCCGGGCGTCGAAATGCGTGACGAGCGCGGCGCGGTCCGGGTCAAACTTCTTGTGGACAAGCTCCACAATGTCCTTATTGAAATATCTCTTCCGAGGTGCCTGTGGTTCCGGAGGCATCCCGTGATCGGCGGTGATGACCACCACAACCCGGTTGGCGCCGGCTTTCTTTTCCAGCGCCTGCAAGATGCGCGCCAGCTGGCGATCCTGTTCGGCTAGAGTCTCTCGCATCTCTGGAGAATCGGGGCCGTACTGGTGACCCACAAAATCAGGTGCTTTCAAGTTGACGAGCAGAAGATCAGTCAAGTCGTCTGCGCCCACAGGTTCATTTTCGATCATCGCCACCAGAGCATCCGCTTCAAACTTCGGGAACAAAGCTGAGCGACTCACTGCATCCGGGCTGGCGATATCGTGGCCCATCCACTGCCCGTGAGCAGCCTCCCAAAGCGGCGCCGATTTTTGATTCTTTAAATACTCGGGCAGCTTGTAGCACTCCGGGTTGGTTTCCCATCCCCCTTGTGTGGAATAACTGGCCAGCATCGTTGGCCGTGCGTTGAGCAAACACGCTCCGTGTCCTACGAGACCGGCGGCTGCGACGAAAATGCTGCCTTGGCCGATGATCACAGCTTGGCCTTCGGTTTCGAGGTTCCAAAGATCGGCCAGAGTCAGCGCCATCAGCGTTCGCGGGGACATGCCCGGGTAGGGATTCTGGGGCTTTCCGCTGATGCGGTCAAACGCAGTATTGACCACGATCCCGTGCACGCGCGGATCGGCACCAGTTCCTATGGTGGCATGGCCAAGGGGTGTAATCGTAGGCAGGAAGTTCACTCGGGCGTTGCTAAACCAGGCTCCGTCCTGGCGTAAGCGAGTCAGAGTCGGCAAAACTTCCCGATAGCGCTCGAAATAGTCCTGCCGCATACCGTCCAGCACTACTACCAGAATAGCGCGCGGGCGAGCAGCCGATGAATCCAGGGCTCTTTCCAGCGCTCGCCCCGTCACCGTCGGGGGCAGGGGCAATCTGAGGAGCTTGGCCAATGTTGGAACAATGTCCTGCTGCACCGCTCGATCGGCGTAGGTACCTCTACGGATAAAAGGAGGGCCAAAAAACAGCAGAGGAATATGGGCATCATAGTTCCAGGGACTCCCGTGCATGAAGAGAGAGGCTGGCTCATTGAGGGTCACAAAGCCGCCCTCACGGGGCACCAGCATGATCTGTCCACTGCGGCCCGGATAGTAGGCGCGGGCATACATTTCCAAGAATTCCCGCCTGCGATCCGGGGCCTGTTGAGATTGGCCAGCTTCAGGGAGCGAAACGAGCAAACAAATCGATAGGTAAAGATGCAGCCAACTGATAATCCGCGGCTTTCGTCGGCCACGCGACAAATTCATCCGCAATCTCCTTTGACCTCAAGAAGGGACGGCAGCTACTGCAACTTCGCGAACTCCACCTTAGCTTGCTTCAGAGCGGGAATGTCCGGATCGGCGTCTTTCCAGAGCGTGAGGAAATCCTGATAGGCAGCTTTTGCCTTCGCCATATCTCCCGACAAAGCGAACGACCGGGCTAATTGTAAGCGCGCCAGGGCGCCTACGGGATCACTGACCAAGACCCCGCGGTGATCGAGAATTTTCTGGAATTCCGCAGCGGCTTCGGCACCTTGATGGGCACTCAAATAGGCTTGGCCGCGCAAGTACACGGGATAAAGTGCTCCGAAAAATCCTTGCAGATTGCTGCGCGGCGTACCTAGTTCATATGGGGCGGCGCTTTCCAGTACTTCGATCGCTTTTGATGGCTGCCGACGATTCAGCGCAAGAGTCGCACGAAGCACGGGCAGGTAGCTAAACCTGACGGAAGTGTCTTCAGGGAAATTTTTCTCCAAGTCGTCAGCCAGGGCTTCTGCCTGCGAAGAACTACCCGAGAGAGTCAAGGCCAGGGCAGCGCCGTACTCTACTTCGCGATCTTTCGCAAGCGCTAGAGCAACCGCGGTGCGCTGCCTGACGGCGGTGGCATTGCCGAAAAACGCTTCCCGCAGCGCTGCTCCGGCTTCGAACAGAGCGGCTCGTTCGGCATGCCCAGCCTGCTGTGCCAACGCTGCCGCCTGCAACGACATTTTCCGCGCATCTCGTAGTCGGCCACTGTAAGCCAGCACAAATGACTGGTGATGTAAGAGCCAATCTTCGGCCTCCGAGTCACGTTGACTCAACGAGACCACACGTGCCATTTCTGAATCGTCGGACTTCAAGAACGCCAGGTCGTATCTCAAAACGAGGAAGTCTGGCATTTCCAGTTTACGGTCCTCGGCCTTCTTAAGCACTGCCTCGGCTTCCGCTAACCGGTTAAGGTATTGATAGTCATCAGCCAGATTGACGTATGCGATGGCGCCGTCAGGATCGAGTTCGATCGACTTCTGGGCTTCTTCGACCGCCCTTTCATATTTGCCCAACCCGGTGTAGACGAAGCCCGACAAGAAATCGTGTGGAGTCACTTCACGAGGGTAAGATCGGGACCACGACTGGCAAATCTGCTGCGCCTTTTCCTGGTTGCCTGTCGTTCTCCCTTCGTAATAGGCACTGATGAAATACTTCTCCGGTTCGCTAGCATGATCGCGCAACTCGTAGGCTATGCCGGTCTGTGCAGCCGCAAGAGCAGATTCTCCTGTGTGGCCGTACATGAGGCCCAGAGCGGCATGCGCCATGGCGAATTGAGGATCGATTTCCACCGCCTGGGCGAAGAAGGGGATCGCGGCCGGCGGATCGGAATAGAGTAGTTGCCACCCCCTGCTGTAAGCCTTCAGCGCATCCAATGATGAGGTCGTAGCCTCCGCCAGCGGTGTATTGTGCTGCCCCACACTCGTGAGCGATTCCCCAACGCGGCTCCTGAACTTCCTTGCGATTTGGTCCAAAGCGCGCAGAACTTCTTCTTTTCGAGCTGCCTGCACCTGCTCCTCGTCCAGAACTTCACCGGTCTGACAATTGACAACCTTCAGTCCCAGCACGTACTGGTTTCCAAGGGTTGTGATGGAGCCATTCAACACTGCGGCACTTCCGGTTCGTTCGCAAACTTCCCGAGCCAAGTCAGGGGTCAGGTGCGTATCGGTCGGCTGGTCCATCAGCCGGAGCGTTTTGTGAATGCGTTCATCGGAAACCAAACGCAGGAACGGCGACTGCTCGAGCTGCACCGATAGGCCTTGCCGTAATGTGCCATCAAAGACTGGATCGCCTGCCGAGTTCGCGAAGTCGGCGATCACGAGAGTGTCTTTTGCGCCGAGCGCCGGAGACGGATGATACAACAGCCGGAAGGAGCCTACAGCCACAGCAACCACAAGAACGACCGCAGCGGCGATCCAGCCCCACGGTCTGGACTCGTTTACCTGCACCTGGAGTTTGGTATGACTTGCGGCAACAACGTTCAGTTCGGGGCCCGGGATGAGCTTCACATCCTCTGCGAACCGGTAACCCCGTCCCGGAACTGTAACGATGTATTGGTGGTCCTGCGGAGTCTCACCCAAGGCTTTGCGCAACAGGAAGATGTTCCGGCTGAGGTTAGCCTCCTCGACAAAGGTGTCGGGCCAGACCATCTTCATCAGATCGTCTTTGGTCACGACCTCTTTGCTGTGTCGTACCAAGACGAGAAGAATCTGAAAGGTCTTCGGCGTCAGCGGAACGGTTTCATCGCCCCGGAGGAGAAGTTCTTTATCCGGATCAACCCGAAAAGGACCAAACTCAATCAGTCGTTTCATCCTTTGTTCTGGAGTCGTGGCCATCGGGTGTGCTTTCCAAACGAGGGAAGACGAGCTTGGGGAGAGATTCTAGCACGGTCCACCGCTGATTGAGCTTCTAGTCCTCGCGTCGGCGCACGGAGCAACTCCTGTCTTTTCCGTTCATTACGTGACTGCGAGAAACTATCAGAAATTATCACGGGCTTTGTAAAGACAATTTCCCCTCCTTTCGCACAAGCTTCCCGCAGGCTCCCCACAAAGTTGAGTTGAACGGACGAGTTGATGGGGCAGCAACGGCAGGGTCGCTGATGACAAAGCAGACGAAGATCACGATCGAAACCAATTCCTTGGTGGTGATGCGTGGAGCAGTTTCGCTGCGACGCTGGTGTCCCCAGTGTGCCGCTGAGGGCGAAGTCATTCCATTCGACGGCATCGGAGTGATCTCGAACCTGACGCCATCTGAGGTGCAGGCGTGGCTCGAAAGCGAGGTCATTCACCATTCGCAAGCCCCGGATGGCACGCGCCTGATTTGCCTGAACTCCCTGCTCAAACGCGTACAGAAATCCAAAACCGATTAACGCGTAACCGCGCAAATGTAAAAGGAGGAATTATGAAGTCCAATGCGCTATCGCGGATGCAACGTGAAGGGTCACCTAGTACCGCCGACAAACTGGCTCGATTGTTGCTGGTCGTCTTCTTTATGTGCAGCTTACTTGCCGCCTCTGCCAGTGCCGCACCTTTCGTTTACGTCGTCACCCTGAGCCAGCAGTTTGGGACGGTTGACCTTGCGAACGGCCAATTCACACCAATCGGCAGTCCCACGCCCGACGGCACCTCAAACCTGGTGTGGTGGAATGGGTCATTACTAAGTCTGGCAACAACGGGCGCCAATGCCGGCTATCTCGTCCGGATCAATCCTGCCACAGGGAACGAAACAGTGCTTCGCGCCATTACGTACAACGGGCAACCTCTGGGGTTCAATGGTTTCGATCTTGCCAAAGTCAATGGAGGTCTCTATGTGACCGACTTCAGCAACAATCTCTATGCCGTGGATTTCGCGACCGGCAATGCGAGACTTGTTGGACGAAACGGTGGAACTACCGGTTTGAGACCCGATCCGAACATTCCTTTCACGTTCAATAGCGACGGGACATTCAATCTCTGCGACGAGGGTCTCTATGGATTCGAGGGAAAGCTCTATGCGACTTTCGACTCTTACGCCATTGATCCGACCCAGACTCCCCCGACCCGGGCTCACGAATATATGTCTCCGTATCTATGGCAGATCGATCCTCGCACCGGAGCCGCAACCTTCATCGCCAACACCGACTGGCAACTCAGTGCCATCGTGGCCGTCAACGGAAAGTTCTATGCTTTCGAAGCGGTTCTCGACGCGTTCGATTTCGATCACGGCGTGCCCATCGCGCATGCTGAACTTGTAACGCTGGATCTCCGAACAGGTAAAACCAGCAAGGTGGCCGATGTCGTTTCCAATCAAGGCCCGATCTTTGGAGCCGCCCCGGTGCGCTAGGACAACGTCAGTGCGCCCACGGGTTTTCGTTGGGACCAGTGTGAGGGGAGAGTCTGGGCCCCAAGTGCGGCCTGCGGATGCTATGCGCGCTGCGGTTGGGATGTCGGTAACCTAAAGCTGAGTTCCTAGCAACGCTGACGCAATCGAAGGAGGTTATATGAATTTGAAAGGCATCTTGAGCATGGCAATTCCGCTGATGGTCGTGGTTTCGTTCGCTCAGAATAGACGCGTCGAGACGAAGGACGTGCAGCCCGTACAGCGTTTTGAGCAGGTCATCTCGGGTCATGTCACAGAGCTGAATGGGAAATACAAGTTTCGTGTCTCCGAAGTCACATACCAGCCGGGAGGCTACGTTGGCGACCACAATCATGCTGGTCCGGGCGTCCGGGTCATTATGGCCGGTGAGTTCACCTACGTGAAGGGTGATAAGACAACCGTCTACAAAGCCGGAGACGCATTCTTCGAGCCAGGCGATATGACACATCGTGCTTACAACCGCGGAAACACGATTCTGAAAGTCATGAACATAGAAATCCTCCCCGCAGACTTCACTGGGTCCGCGCTCATACCGCCGCAGGACTGAGTCGGAGCAGATGAGCACGACGCGGGGAAGAGCCCTTTCGAGCCCCCGCCCGAGTTCGCGTAGTAGACGGGGAAGTCAAAGGGGGAGGACGGCCAAGATGACATCGAGTGCAACTGCAGGAACTGGCCTAAAGGCGTACTGGGGTGGAGTGCTAGGACAGCCTTGGATTGACCGCACGATTGCAATTATCGCGAGCGTTCCGTTCGTTTGGTTGGCTCACTATCGCTACCAGCACCTCAGACTCGGGTTACCACTGGTTTCATCCGTCACCGTGAGTTTGGTCTTAATCGTGACTATGATCCTGCGTAGGCCTCCGAAAAGAGTCACGCTGAATCCGGCATATTGGCTGTTAGCATTTTTTGCGACGTACTGGCCGTTGCTGATCTTGGGAATACTTCAGCAGGGGAGACCGGTGGTGCCGGGTACGATATCGGACACAATTGCCATTTGCTCGTTGGCTGTCGCACTTTGGGCACGCTTCAGCTTGGGACGAAACATCGGGTTTGTGCCCGCACAGCGCGACATCGTAACGGGTGGAGCATATCGTTACATGCGCCACCCGATCTACACCGGAGCCTTTCTTGGCTACCTCGCTCTTGCCCTTCGGGCCTACACTCCGCGAAACGCTGGAGTATTAGCGCTCGGGGCTCTATTGTTCGTCATCAAGAGTTTTGTTGAGGAAAGCTTCCTCCGCGCGGACCCCCAGTATGCTGCATATTTGAATGACGTGCGACCGCGCTGGATACCCTACGTGGTTTGAGGCTCCTCTTCGGCGATGCAGGAATTGGCCTGTGCGTGCACGTGGGCGGTTATTCAGAGGGTAGGTGCCAATGAGTAATCGATATGCGTGGCTTCTAGCCATCACGATGTTATTTCCCATGGGCGTCGTTGGCGCCGATGGACCAACCCTCCCCCCTCGACAACAGGTGCTGAAGGCAGCGACGAAGCTTGCACCAGAGGTGAGAGAGTATGTGAGACTCGACGACGCCGTTATCGCGCTCTCCCATATCCGCGTGATCGACGGTACGGGACAGCCCGCCCGAGATGATCAGACATTAGTCATTCGCGACGGGGCCATCGATGCTATTGGAGACGCGATCTCCACGCCGATTCCGCCGGGTTCGAAGGTGCTCGACCTCCCGAATCATTCCGTAATGCCCGGGCTGGTCGGGATGCATGATCACATGTTCTATCCCCAGCCCGTGAACTTGGCAGGTCAACCAGTCCGAGGAGTACTCCAGTTCGAGCAGCAGTCCAGTTTCACTTTTCCAAGACTCTATCTCGCGGCTGGTGTCACGAGCCTCCGCACCACTGCCAGCGTAGAGCCATACGCGGACCTAAACCTGAAGAGATGGATAGACGCTGGCAAAATTCCTGGCCCCAAAATTCATGTGACAGGGCCGTATCTGGAGGGCGAAGGAAATTTTCGTTTGCCCGTCCACGAACTCAGCGGTCCTGAGGACGCTCGGAAGGCGGTTGAATTCTGGGCCGATCAGGGTGTCACTTCGTTCAAGGCGTTCGTGCACATCACCACTGCTGAGCTAAGGGCAGTGATTGATGGAGCGCACAAGCGCGGCCTCGAAGTGACAGGGCATCTCTGTTCGATCACATACCGCGAGGCGGCTGAACTAGGCATCGACAATATCGAACACGGATTTGTACTTGCTACGGACTTCAACTCGGAGAAGAAGCCCGACATTTGCCCGCCGACCACTGAGCAATCACGAGCTGCTTTTGTGGTTCTCACTCCCGACAGCCCGCAGGTTCGCGACCTATTCCAAACACTGATACAGCATCATGTTGCCATCACCTCGACTTTACCAGTCATGGAGGCGTACTCCTCCGATCGCCCACCACTGCAACAGCGTGTTCTTGATGTCATGTCGCCACAGGCTCAGGCTGGGTATTTGGCACAGCGAGTCCTGCAACCGGTATCCCGTAGTCTGAAGAAGGAGATGGATCTGGAACGCGCGTTTGTGAAAGCTGGTGGGACGTTGCTAGCGGGGCCTGACCCAACTGGCATCGGCGGCGTCGTGGCGGGGTTCGGTGACCAGCGCGAAGTGGAACTCCTGGTGGAGGCCGGCTTCACGCCCTTGGAGGCCATTCACATCGCTACGGAGAATGGCGCGCGGTTTTTACAGGAGGAAGACCGGATTGGCACATTGGCGCCTGGGAAACGCGCCGACCTGGTGGTCGTGCGCGGAGATCCATCTTCCAAAATATCTGACATTGAGGCCGTCGAGATCGTCTTTAAAGATGGGGTAGGCTACGATCCGGCTAAGCTGCTGCATTCGGTCCGCGGCCTCGTCGGGTTACGCTAGCGATCATTGTCCAAATGCCTCTGAGTGCTCAAAAACTTGAGTTAAACAGAATTTGTAACTCCGGAGTGGAATGGAGAACATGAAAGTCCAGGCTTCGAGATGTTCTGTGCAGATTTCCGCAACGGTCTTCCTCCTCGGATTGGTCGGAGTCAACTCAGTCGCAAAGAGAGGGATTGCGGCGCCATCCGGCGGGCATGCGGTGCTTGTCGCCCGTAGGTGCCAATAAGTCGGTTCGCCTAAAGACAATTATGATGACCAGTTCAGCAGTTGCTCCGGCTGCGCTTGAGGCTAGAACAATTCATAAACTGCGGATGCGGATCATCCCATTCGTCTTCGTTCTCTATGTGATTGCCTTTCTCGACCGGATCAACATTGGGTTTGCGGCATTAACGATGAACAAGGAATTGGCGATCGCCAGCCAACAGTTCGGATTCGTCTCGGGAATTTTCTTCTTTGGCTACTTCATTTTTGAAATACCCAGCAACCTGCTGCCGCACAAAATCGGAGCACGTATCTGGATTGCGCGGATAATGATCAGTTGGGGAATTCTGGCAATTCTAAGTGGCTTCGTGCAAACAGTGTTCCACTTGTATGTTTTGCGGTTTCTGCTTGGTGTGGCCGAAGCCGGGTACCTCCCCGGAATCTTGCTCTATCTGACATATTGGTTTCGCCAGCGGCAACTGGCTCATGCCTTTGCCTTGTTCGGGACTGCCAACCCTGTAACCAGCATACTCGGTGCTCCGTTGTCGGGTGTAATTCTCGATCACGTTCACTGGTTCGGAATTTCCAGTTGGCGCTGGCTGCTTATTCTGGAGGGGATTCCAGCCATTCTGGGAGGTGTCTTCACATACTTCCTGCTGCCCGGGCGACCTGCGGAAGCCAGATTTCTGACCACAGAAGAAAAAGACTGGCTTACTGCAGAATTGGCGCGTGAAGCACAACAGAAGCAGGCGAGAAGCCCGATAACTGCCGGTCAGGCGTTGGTGCATGGGCGGGTGTGGCATCTGGTCGCCATCTTCTTCACAGCCTTGATTGGCTCTTACACGATGGTTTTCTGGATGCCACAGGTACTGAAGGCTTTTTCTACCCAATACTCGAACACTACGGTGGGGTTTCTCGTGATGATTCCCTATCTCGTGGGACTGCCAGTCATGATCCTCGTCGCTCGCCATTCGGATCGTACGCTCGAACGCCGCTACCACGCCGCCGTTCCGGCAATAATCGGAGCAATCTCTTTGATGCTGCTCGGCGCGATGGAGACCAGGTCTATTTTATTTTCTGTCGCGCTCTGGTGTTTTGTAGTGTCGGGCCTGTACAGCCTGTTGCCTCCTTTCTGGTCGCTGCCCAATGAGTTCTTGACGGGATTTTCGGCGGCTGCTGGGATCGCGCTGATCAACTCCATCGGGAACCTTGGTGGTTTTGTCGGTCCTTACGTGATGGGAGCGATCAGCAACAAGACTGGAAGTCTTCGTGGAGGGCTTGTCTTTGCAGGGGTTTCACTGTTCGTATCGGCAATGCTACTACTCGCCCTGCGAAAAGATAAACAGCCGGAAGCGGCGTGAAGCGGTCCGGGGAGATGACGACGATGCTCCCCCATGTCGCCAACGTGGTAGGGCGAGTTCATTTTGCTGGGGAACACACCTCGGCGCTTTTCGTCATGGAAGGCGCGGCCCAGTCAGGTGTTCGGGCCGCCCGCGAAGTTAATGCCGCAGTCTGAAATGGGAGGTGCCAATGAACCGTCGATGTGCGTGGTTTCTAGCTGTCATGATGTTCATTCCCATGGGTGTCGTTGCCGCCGATGGACCAGCCCTTACCACTCAACAACAAGAAGTAATGAAGGTGAGCGATGCCTGGCGGGAGGCGTTGAACCATCGAGATATCGATACGTTTGCGCACTACGTTGCTGAAGATTTTATCGGCTCGACCGATGACGGGATATTCATGACCAAAGCCAGACTCCTCAAGCGACTCGCAACGCATGCGGCGGAGCAGGAACAACGCAACGATGTGCGCGATGTTCGCGTTCACGTCGATGGCGATTCAGCGATTATCAACTATCTGGTTTGTCTCACCGAAGGCGGTTTCGAGTCAAAGCCTGTGACCTTCCAACTTCGACGCACGGAGTTCTTCCAGAAGAAGACCGGAGCCTGGTTCGCCATCGCAGCCCATGAAAGCCCGGTGCTGGTCAATCATCGCGTCCCCGTGAAAATTGATCCCAGGACTCTGCAGGACTATGTAGGCCAATACACGTGGCGGTCCGGCTTCCCCGCTACCTATACCGTCGAGGGCGATCACTTGATCGACGAATTCAAGGGCGAGAAGACAGATGCGCTTCCCATGGCCAAGGACACCTTTTTCGAGCGCGAGGACCTGGGCTGGACGACTTTTGTTCGAGACAAGCAGGGCCGGGTCACGGGTTACGTCTACCACTACGCCGACGGGCAGCAAGCCACCGGAAAGAAGATCAAGTAGCAAGGTAGGGTGCTCTCTGACAATCGGACAGAATTGAAGGCACCCAACGCGGTTTTCGAGACACTGGACAATCAAAGATTGCGATAACCCCCGCCTACGCGGGATGCCGGGAGGTCACCAATACAAGCACACTGGTTCCCGCCATTCTCATACCCTACGAAGCCATCAAGGCAGCGACCAGCGATCCGGCGCGCTTCCTGCATCGGGAAGAAGAATTCGGAACAGTGGTAGTGGGACGGCGCGCTGACCTTTTACTGCTGAACGCTACCCTCTCGAAGACGTTAACAATGTGACGAAACGGGTCGGAGTGATGGTGCGAGGGAAATGGTTTCCGGAACAGGAACTTCAGGAGAAGTTAAAGAGGGTCGCGCATCAAGTCCCCGCTTCCCAGTGAAAGGTCGAAAAATGACTCCCATTTTGAGTAGCAACAAACAATTCATTCCCGGAAAGGACGCGCCATGGTTCAAAAGGATCCTTTCTGCAGAAGTGGCGCAAGCTTGGGTGGCCGCGATCGAGTTGACTCGGGCCACCCCAATCATCAGCTTGGAGTTGCAAGTGCTCAGGCGATGCCCGGGAACCAGCGCCAGCGCACCCGCTCCATGTATGCGGCGTAGGCAGGGTCTTTCCGCAGGAAGCCCTCCTCGGCAAAGGTCTTGATGACAAACCAGAGCATTCCGAGAGCATAGAGCAGAGCGTTGCGCGGCGAGACTCCCGCTAACAAGTCGCCAATAATCCAGACGAACAGTCCCGTGTAAATCGGGTGGCGCATAAAGCGGTAAGCGCCTCGCGTGACAATTTGCCGCTGGGCTGGGACAAATCCAATATTCCGTCCCAAACTGAGGCGGCCCCATAGTTCGATTACGGTGCTCAGAATCGCGAGCCCGTTGGTGACCAAAAGGGAAGCTAACGGCCGTCCCGGCTCCGAGACAAAGCCGATCGCAACAAACCAGTAGGTTGCCAGGCAGGTTAGAAGCCACAGCCAGGGATTGTGGGTGACGCGGACGGCAGTCCGGCGGAAGAACATAGTGCTGACGATGACGACGACATCGAGTAGCCAGGTTACGGTTGAAATGTCGAAACCAAGGTCGTGGCGGTACCGGATCACCGGATACACGATGGGGACGCAAGCTAGGATGGCAAACGCCTTGTCCACCGATGGCCGGGTGAAGAAATCTCCGGTTGATGACGTGATGCGATTCTCGTTGACGGCTGAATTCAGTGCTCCCATAGTGCCTCCCTGCTGATGCAAGATTTGTGACGGCGACCTCGCGGTTACGGCTGGCGTCATTGCCCGTCCCTTAGAGGGGTGGTAGATTGCTGCCAGCTTTGTCGGGCGGTCGGCCTGACTTGCGCATCATCTGCAAACGAGCGGCGGGAGTCCTCAAAGCCTCTTCAAAGCTCGCTCAAACTAATTCAAACAGTTGATTTCATGGAGTGTCTGTCACGTGTATGAGTTCGGGCCATTTCGTCTCGATCCGCAGAAGAAGACGCTTTTGCGCGGCTCCGAACTGCTGACTCTGACACCCAAGGTGTTCGAGACACTTGTCCTTCTGGTTGAGAATCGGGACCGTGCCCTCTCTAAGGACGAACTAATGGCGAAGTTGTGGACTGATACGTTCGTCGAGGAGGCCAATCTCAGCCAGAACATCTTTGTCCTCCGGAAAGCGTTGGGTGAGAACGCACAGGATCAGCGCTACATCGTGACCGTGCGGGGGACGGGATATCGGTTCGCGGAGGCCGTTCGTGAACTGCCGACTGTGTCTTCGACATCAGGATCAGCTACGGAATCCGACGCTCAGAGAGAGCGGAGGATACCTGCCTCAGGGCGTCGATTGCTGGTGGGGGGGCTTGGGCTTGTGATGCTCGCGGCAGCGCTGGTCGGCGCCGTGATGTACCACTGGTCGCGCCGGCCCGTGCTCACCGACAAGGACACGATTGTGTTATCGGATTTCGACAACCGCACGGGCGACCCTATTTTCGACGGCACGCTGAAGCAGGCTCTGACAATTCAACTGGAACAGACTCCATTCTTGAATCTGCTTTCAGATCAGAAAGTGAGCGCCACGCTAAAACTGATGAATCGGCAGGATGGGGAACACGTAAGCCGCAACGTCGCGCTGGAGGTCTGCCAGCGCACAAACAGCAAGGCAGTTGTCTCGGGTGCGATCGCTGCGTTGGGTCATGAATACCTCGTCAGCCTTGAGGCGTTGAACTGCCGGGAAAATGGAGAGGTCTTCGGCGGTCAGCAGGTGCGAGCTGCAAATAAGGAAGGCGTGCTGGATGCCTTGAGCGCGGCGTGTTCGGGGCTGCGGAGAGAACTCGGTGAGTCCCTGGCTTCAATCCGCAAATTCGACGCCCCGCTGCGGGAAGCGACGACTCCTTCACTGGATGCGTTGAAGGCTTTCAACGCCGGAGCGGAACTCCAGCGCCACGGACCGGATCCCTCGGCGGCCATTCCGTTCTACCAGCGGGCCATCGAGCTTGATCCCAACTTCGCTCTAGCCTATGCCTACCTGGGCCGGATTTATGCCAACATCGGCGAAAGCGAGCACGGCATTCCGTACTCAGAAAGAGCCTACGCGCTACGGGAGCGCGTCAGCAAACGCGAAGGCCTCCTGCTCGAGACGTTCTACCATTCCGAAGTCACGGGCAACACAGACAAGGAAATCGAGACTTACAACGTGTGGATGGAGGAATATCCGCGCGATTGGCTTCCGGTGGACAGTCTGGGTACCACATTGCGTCTTTATTCCAGTCAGTATGACAAAACCGTCGAGCTTTATCAGCGGGCCATGGAGTTGGATCCCCAGCAGCCTTTCTCGCCGTCGGGTCTTGCTTTGTCCTACCTAGCGCTCAACCGCGTGCAGGAAGCGCGGGCTGTTCTCGATCGCACGCTTGCGAGTGGACTCGACAACCCGAACACGCGGACCTCGCTGTACCAAGTCGCAGTGATGCAAGGAGACACCGCGACCGCCGAACAGCAAGCGCGCTGGTCAGACAGGCAGCCGGCGCAGGATAACCTCGGATATTTTCTGACCGCCGCGGCGGCACAGCTCGGCCGTTTGTCGGACGCGCAAGCCATCGCCGACCGCGACGTCAAGGAACTGGCGACCGCAGGCTTCAAAGAGAGCGCCGCCGCCGAGCTTTCCAGCCTGGCTGTAATCGAAGCCAGCTTCCAAGATTTTAGGGAAGCGCGCCGGCATGCGGTGTCGAGTCTGAAACTCTCACACGACTTTGCAGTCGTTCGCAATGCCGCACTTGCGCTCGCGCTTGCTGGCGATGCAGTCCGCGCACAGTCCTTGATTCAGGAACAGGAACGCCAATATCCGCAGGACATGTCGCTCAGCCGTCTCACGGCGCCGTGCATACGAACCGCGATTGCGATCGACCAGCACAAATTCGGGGATGCGATTGCGCTGCTGGAGCCAGTGCGCCGGTACGATCTCGCGTCGGGGGTCGGATTCGAGTCTCTCTACTTGCGCGGCCTCGCGTTTCTCGGAGCAAACAAGCCCGACGCAGCGGCAGCTGAATTCCAAATCATCATCGAGCATCGTGGCGTGTCGCCGCTGAATCCGAATTGGGCGCTCGCGTATTTGGGGCTGGCACGCACGCGAGCTTTCGCTGGGGACGCTGCCGGTTCTCGCTCCGCCTACGGACAATTCCTCGCGCTGTGGAAAAATGCGGATTCAGGCATTCCGATATTGCAAGAGGCGAATGCGGAATATAGCCGCCTGAAATGAGGGGGCTGCGCACGCTTGAGAGAGAGACTCAGCCATCGCGTACAGACTTGGAAGGTTCCATGAAAATCAGCTTGAGACTTCTCGCACTGGTTTGCATTCTTGCCGGAACAGGCGTTGCACGAGCTCACAACCAAACCAGGGGACGACAACCCGGGTTGTCGTCCGTCCCGGGCTATGAGGTAAGGTCATGAAACTCTCACGTTCGCTTCTGATTCTGGCGATCACTTTTTCTCCGCTGCCGTTGCAGCCGCTTGCTGCGCAGGTTTCGCTCCATCCGCCCTCCGCTGCAGCTAAGGACGCATTCATTCACCAGATAATGGAGGATGCCGGCATCCCCGGCCTGCAAGCCGTCGTCGTGAAGCGGGACAAGATCGTCTGGTCGAATAGCTATGGTGATGCTGTGCTCGATGTACCTGGTCCACGCCGCGCTATGAACGAGCACGATCTCATCCTGACTGCTTCCACCACGAAACTGTGTGTGACCATAGCTGCTCTGCAGCAATTGGAGAAAGGAAAGCTTGCTCTGGATGACGACATCAATCGCAGTTTGCCCTTCCCGGTGCGAAATCCGAACTGGCCTGATGTGCCCATTACCTGGCGCATGCTTCTCACGCATACCTCCAGCATTGACGATACAACCGATGCCTTGAACCAGGCGCTGTTTTACTGGGGAAAAGACCATCCGCTGGCCTTCGACGACTACGTCAAAGCCCGATTTGTGCCGGGCGGCAAGTATCACGCCTACGAACTTTTCCGCCCCGGTAGGCCCGGAAGTGAGCGAATTTATTCGAACGACGGGTTTTCGCTGCTCGCCTTTGCTCTTGAGCAAGTGACACACGAATCCTTCGATGCATACGTGAGGCGCGAGATCTGGTCCCCGCTCAAAATGAATGAAACCAGTTATTCGCTGGCTGGGCTTTCGCCGGATCACTTGGCGGTTGGTTACGGCGCGGAGAGGAAAGCGGACGGTACATTCTCGTTTATCCCGGCGAAGGTATTTTGGGGACATGAGTCCGCAAGCGGCACCATAATGGACCATCAGTTCTCATATCCCGACTATCCCGTGGGAAGGACTTACACGAACGCAAGAGATTTCGCGCGCCTGATCCTCATGTTCTTGAACGGTGGAACAGTGGACGGTGCGCGGATTTTGAGCCCCGCCAGCGTGGACATGATCTTCACCCCTTCCGGCTACCGGAACCTGGACGGCTGGAAACAAGGAATCGGAGTGAATGGCCCTCTCGATTTGCGCGGGCGCCAAGTGTGGGGGCACGATGGGCAGGGGGAAGGCTCAGTCTCCGCGCTGTACGTGAACCGCGAGACCGGTGTGGGCGCGTTCACGATTGCCAACAGCAATTACTTGGACGAATCGCAGAATTATTCTCTTGTCGATCTCGACACGCATCTGATGACATGGTTTGAAGACAGTGTTATTGATCGGGTGGCTGCGAACTACATCCCGGCTCTAGAGAAGGGCAACAGTCACCCGCCTCTCGCTGCCGCCCCGCAAGAAACCGACCAATCCACAAAAACCAATCAAGGTTCTGCCCAGCGACTGTCACCACAGCAGAAAGACGTTTGGAAGGGAGAGCAAGACTCCTTCCGCTATCTGAATGCAAAGGACCCAATCGCCTACATGTCAATGTGGGATGCAAACTTCGTAGGTTGGCCGGACTACAACGACCACCCGGTGCGAAAAGCGGACATCGAATCGTCTGCGGGAGAAGAGTTCCGGAGTTCACAAACACCCAGTCAGCCCTTACCCGCCCCGCAACCGGAGGCGGTTGCACTCTTCGGGGATGTCGCGGTTACACACTATTTCTGGCCCGAGGTGGATCAAACCTCGCCAACCATTTATCGGATTACTCACACCTGGCAAAAAGGGCGAGACGGCTGGCACATCATCGGTGGGATGAGTTGCCCGGTGCCCCGCTCCGCGGTGTCGCCGTCGGACGAGAAGCGGGCAGTCGAAATGACTATACGAAGTTTCGAACGGGCGATGCAGGATTACGATTTCACCAAGGCAGATACTTTTTATGCTCCACAAGCGAAATGGATCGAAGGCGCTGAACGTACCTACCCGGAGTTGGCCTACCCAACAGGCCAAGGGCCTTTCTGGACCGGGGCAAAGGCGAACAAGGTTCAGCTCGTGCAAGAGCTGCATGACTTCGATATCCAGATTCGCGGTGACGTGGCTTGGGTAACGATGATTAACGACACTACCTGGACTGCAAACAACGAAGAGGGACGAAGGCTGATGGCTGAGTCGGAACTGGAGGAAACTGGCCGGACGAGTCCTCCCAATCAACACGAATGGCGTTCCAGCTACGTAGAGAGTGAGGTGCTGATCAAAACGCCGGCTGGATGGAAGATTGTGCTTGGCCACACTTCTTTACTCCCGCGCTCGGCAGAAGCCATGGCTAGTGCGACAGGGGCGGGTCAATCGCCCAAATCGCAAGGCGCCACGTCACCTATCCCCCAGAGGCAGACTTGCAGTCCCCACCCGCACGACACAGCGTCGAAGCAAAAGTCTTAGAACTCGACCGTGCCTGGGGGCAAGCTTATCTAAAAGGAGATATTGATGTGATCGATCGCACGCTTGCGCCTGATTGGCGGGGTTGGCTCGACACCGAAGGCTCAGATAAGGCCACTGAATTGGCCGAGTTCAAAGCGGGGAAGAATCGGTCGCTGGAGAACATCATTGACAACGCGCGCGTGCGCGTTTACGGCGATACTGCGGTAGTCGAAGCTCGGGAGCGTATCCGTTTCCGAGACGAAACAGGTGAGCATTGGCTCACCTGGCACATCACAGATGTGTTCCTCAAGCAGAGTGGCCAATGGCAAGTGGTCGCTTCTCATGGTTCAACGATTCCGAACCCATAACTAGTGGGGCGCACGGCAACCCTTTCCTTATTGGACATTGGAAGAGTTGCCCATTATCCGGCCAATACCCTGAGAATTCGCCGCTCCCCATATGTCACCTTAACACGCCATGCGCTATGATTTCTCACGCGTGCGGGAGTGCCCGCCTGTGCCCATCATGACTATCGACGACATTCGGCTGCTCTGCCAGTACGACCGCTGGGCAAATAACAGAGTGTTGAAAGCCGCGTCTACTCTTAGCGCCGAGGAGTTCACGCGCGATCTTGGCGGCAGCTTTCGTTCCGTGCGCGACACGCTTGTGCATATCATCGGCGGTGAGTGGATTTGGCTTAGGTACTGGAAAGAACCGCCGACCAACTCTGTCCTGCTGACGGGCTTGCGAACGCGCCGCGACCTTTTGTTCAATCCGGAGTCATTCCCCAACGTCGCTACCGTGCAGCTAAAGTGGGCCGAAGTCGAGAACGAACAGACCGAGTTCGTGAACGGCCTCACAGACGAACTGCTGGAACGAATGCTCCCATTTCGTGCAACACAAGTCAGACTGATGCACTTGATGCAACATCTGGCGAACCATTCCACTTACCACCGAGGCCAAGTCGCTTTGATGATGCGGCAGCTTGGTGCCGAGCCTGTGGCCACGGACTTCCATGTGTTTTCGGTGGAATGTTCGAGCGACGCCGCGCCTGTGTCGTAGAGCCTCATCGCGCCAGGCCGAGGCCGATCCTGCAACGTTTGTCACCGGCACGTTTCCCGCCGGCTTGTCGCTAGCCTTGATCGGAAACGCCTCGGGCCGGACACTTTGCGTTTGGGAAAAAGTCGATCCGAGGCGTTTTCGATAAGGAGACTAGGAGGAAGCCGATGGCGTTTGCGGCGGACGCGGTGCGCTATGGGATTTAAACGGCAGTTTGGGGTCGCGAGAGGTTTGTGTTGGGAGCGAGAAGGTCGGATTAGCAGTGTGTGGGCAGCTCCAGAGGGCTGCAAAAGTGCTGGCGGAAGGTCGGGAAAGAGGGCGTTGGGGCCGAATGGGCGCACGAATGCATCGGCGTGCATCCGCACTTCCGGATCTCGCAACGGATGGAAGCGCTAGGAAGAATCGAAGTAGGTGCATGCTGATAGTTGTGCAGCAGTAAATCTCTGAATCAGGATCATCGATGCGCCACAGCGTGGGCAGTGCCAGAGACAAGCATTCTCGGAACGCACGTCGCAGGTTCCCGCTCGCTGGTCTGTTGCGCTGCTCGAAGCCAGGAGTTGTCGGCTCAACGCTAGGCGGGAAGTGCGAAAGCGATTTGCCAGAAAGCCGAAGTGACGAATGCGGACAAAGCCTTTGGGCAGCACGTGCAGAAAGAAGCGGCGCAAGAACTCCGTCGCTGCCAGTGTCATCTGGCCCTGCTTGCCGCCGCGAGCATAATCTTTCCAGCGGAAAGTGACGCGCTCTTGATCGAAGGCCAACAAGCGGTGGTTGGAAATGGCCACGCGATGGGTGTAGCGACCTAAATAGCGCAACACCTGCATGGGGCCGCCGAAGGCAGGCTTAGCATAGACCACCCAGTCGTGACGATGGAGACGACGGAGCAGTTTCGCGAACTGTCGCGGATCGGCAAGAGCCGCAGCCGGGCCCGCACACTCTAGCTTCTTGCTGCGGTGGAGGCGTTTGAGGCCGGCGAGAAACTTGCCGCGAAAGATGCGACTCAGGACTCTGACAGGCAAGAAGAAAGGATAGCGCGGACGGACCCATCGACGATGATCGGGTGAGAGCCCGCCCGCGGGAATGACACAGTGAATGTGGGGATGCAGACACCCACGCCCACAATACCCTGAGTCCAGAAGATGGTAAGGTCCAGGTCTTCTATCTTTTTCATCCGCTCCATGGTGCTACCGTTCAGATCCTTCGCAGACCGAAACGGGAAGACGGCGCGGTGTCTGTCATTGACCGGAGTGGGAAGCGGCTGAAGATTCCCTTATGGATGCTTTCGCCGGAAACCGCCCAGATAATGATCAGCGAGCAGGCTCATCTCAGCAAGGAGGCTCTTCTCTCTTTAGCTTCGTTACTTTCTCGACATGCGGATGAAAATCGCGGCCACGATAACCTTCAGTCAACTGCTGTTAAGGAATGCCAGGGAGGTCATCGTGGAGCAACTGGAACTATCGGGCCTGAAGATCCAGGAAGAAAGCGAAATCGCGCCCGTGGATGCAACCGTGCGCGTCGATGTGGTCGATCTGATGGCTCGCATTCTGATGGCGGTTTTTCAAGCGGAAGGAGGAAGGGTTAATGACAGAACTTCTCTGCAGCCCCAAGATCAAACCGGAGCATCTAGCGCGCAAGGCGATCGTTTACTTACGACAATCGAGCGAGAAACAAGTGCGCTACAACCTGGAGAGTCAGCGTCTTCAGTATGAGGTAGCCGATCGGATACGAAACCTGGGCTGGAGCGATGTGGAGATAATCGACAGTGATCTCGGTTCCAGCGCAGGGATGGCGGCGGCCCGTCGGGAAGGATTCGAACGCGTCCTCAGCATGATAGCTCTGGGAGAGGTTGGAATCGTGGGCAGCCGGGAGGTTTCGCGCTTGTCTCGCACAGACAAGGACTGGTGTCGGTTGCTGGAGGTGTGCCAAATTTTTGGAACGCTGATCACCGACGAACAACAGATCTACGATCTTAATTACCTGGATGACCAGCTGGTGCTGGGAATCAAAGGGACACTCAGCGTTGTCGAACTGAAGGTCCTTCGGCAACGGATGCAAGCTGGGCAGGAATCGAAAGCGCGCCGCGGCGAGTTGTTCAAGCGGCTACCGGTCGGCTACGCCCAGGATCTCACGGGTAAAGTTGCCTTGCATCCGGATCAGCGGATTTGCGAAGCCATTCGACTCGTGTTTATGAAATTTTTCGAGAACGGTGGAGCATACGTCAAACCTTCCAGTGGTTCCGGGATCACGATATAGAGCTACCTGCGAATCCGATCCGTGGGACAAAGCTGATATGGAAGGTCCCCACTCAGAGCCTGGTCCGCGATATCCTGATCAACCCATTCTATGCGGGCGCCTATGTGTGGGGCCGTCGTCCGCAGACGACGCTGCTGGTCAACGGCAGGTTGGAGAAACGTCAGAGCGCCACGCGTCGAGCGGAAGAATGCCGAGTCTTCATTCCTCATCATCATGAGGGATATATTGACTGGGCCACCTATGAAGAGAATCAACGAATGACGCGGCGAAATTCCGTAAACTGGCAGGGGGATGAATCCATGGCAGCGATACGTGCCGGACAAGGCCTGCTGGTAGGGCTACTCCGTTGCGGACACTGTGGCCGCAAGCTGCACGTCCGTTACTGGGGAGGCCGAGGCACGCACGCGCGTTATCTCTGCAAGGGAGATTACGACGACGGTGGGCAGTACTGTCTGGGCTTCGGTGGTGCCTCGGTGGATCGCCGGTTGGGTCAGGAACTGCTCAAGGTAATTTCCCCGCTGGACCACTCGACCATTGGGAGACGGGCTGCTTCAATTCTTGCGTTGTCAACTGCAACCCTTCCTCTATTTTGCGACGGCAGCGCAGGACGTGGAAAGATGCTTGGGTGGGGGACACTTAAACACTGTTTTCGTTCCGTTCAATTAGCTGACAGAGATCACACTGAGCTGTGATCAGTAGTGGAGATTGCGGAGCACTGTAAGAACTATGGTTCCAAAGGGTAGTTGCTTCAACATTATGCTTTGCAGCCCAAAACTGGCCATAGGCCCGCAAGTAAGATGAAAGAGCTGCTGTATCGTCAACTCGCAACGGCCCATCAGGATCAACCCCGTAGTTAAGCGCGACGATGATTGCATACGCCAATTCCCAAAGAGCGTTCTGTTGCCGCTTGTTGAGGCCCAATAATCTTTCCCGCATTCGCAGGTGTAGCCGATTCTCAGGCTTCCTGCGAATTCTGATCCACGAGTCTGTCGAATCCGAGGCCGCTGGATGCCTCGCCTCGCCCCGTCTGCTTCTGTGCTCGGAACCATGTGAACACTCTTCCCGAGGCCCAGCGCGTGCGTGAATAGTATTGCGTGGCGCGCGTCCCGGCTCGGGGCACTTCCTCTTCGTGGATGAAGTATGACTGTCGCTGCTCAAGGCCTTCGCGCAGGAGCGTGGTCATTGGCTCGACCGGCGTCACGGTGCCGGCGATGATGCGCGGCAACGCAGCCCGCTGCAGTTGGATCTTGCGATTATTGTTGGGCACGTGCACGGGGATGAACGGGATCCAGTTTTCCGGGACGGTGTTCATTACCTGATAACGCTCAGGCGCAGTCATCGGTGGGGGTGGAGGAGGCGCTCCGCCGCCGATCGCGGTTTGCAGATAGCTCAGTGTCTGTGCTGCAACCTCGCTGCCACGGCGGCCCGCGCCGGTGGCTAGGGGCACAGTTTTCTCCACGCCCCAGACCATGTTGGCCACTTCGTCGCGCACCAGATAGACCTCTTCGAGCGGCTGTCCGTTTTGGGCTTTGGCGATCGTGGGCAGGAGAAGCAGAGTGGCGTCCGCCGGAGTACCCGCCGCAGCGTTTTGCACATTGATGGTGAACATGCTCCAGCGGCCCCAGTCCTTGTCGATTCCTTTTCCGGCAGCTTCGATCCAGAAGCGCTCGCCGAACACGTTGGTGACTTCCAGACCCTGAATCTTAGCCAGCGCCCCAGCAGGAAGCGTCCGCGGGATGACGAACCAGTCGTTGGCGAGCACCAGGGCGAACTCCGTGAAGAGCAGTTTGGCGAGGTCGGTCGTGGCAGCGTCAATGTCCCCGAAGTTGGTGCGCCGTTCTTCGAAAGTCCACCAGCGCGTGTTGGGCATACCGGAGAACGACACAGGAACTGGGATGGTGGAGAACGGCGCGTCGGGTTTAAGGCCAGTGCTGTCCGACCCGGGCACCGGATCGAGCGCGTGGATGGAAGCGTCTTCGTCGAGACTGTACCAGTCGAGCCGGCCAGAATAGTACTCGTCCGCGACGTATACCTTTTCGGTGCCGTCGGGCATCGGCGCGGAGGTGGCGAACTGGTATTCCAGTTTCTCGGGTACCCAGGCGTTGTCACCGTTAGTCGGTTGCGTGAGGAAGCGGTCGGCCCAGGCGAGAAAGCGCTTCTCGCGGTCCTGAAGCGCTCCAAAGTCGCCGGGATTGATTGTGGCGATGCCGTCGTACGAGTGATGGCCGGCATCCGCGACGAGATATTCGTACAGTGAGCCGCCGTCCATAGCGCGGGTTGCGACTGCCTGGAAGGTGTCAAAAGCTTCAGGATGTCCGCAGACGTCCGCGTTCGAGGCCTGCGACGGGTCAGGCTGGGAAATGGGGTAGGCAGTTATGAAGGCGGAGCGATAGTCGGCCACCTCGGCGATGAGCGAGAACCATTGCCTTGCCATGACCAGTCGCAGGTCGAGCGAGAGAATGCGCTTCTGACGATGCAACGGGATGGGACGACGCTCGACCTTGGTCTCCAGCGGGATACTGGAGTCGAAAAGTTCGGGCTTGCCACCTGCGGGCTGGTACTTGGTCAGCCGCGTGGTCTGCATCAACATCTTGGCGAAGACCGGCGAACCGGCGTCACTGCCCTCGAACTCACCCATTTGCCACTGCTTGGTCAGCATCCAGAGGGCGTCGCGGATTTCGGCCTGCAATGCGCGCTCGAAGTTTTGCGTGCGCGGTCGGCCTTCGAGACGGTTCCAGGTCGTGATGGTCGGGATCTGGCGCTTGGCCAGCGCGGCCTGGATATTGGCGACTGCCACTGCGCTAGGCATTGTTTCCTCCCGATATAAGTTCCAGCGAGCCGTTGGCGGCAGTTAGCAGGGTCGAGATAGTGATGGCGTACGTGGTCGCGGCCATCACGGTGGCGGGCAGGAACCGCGAGTACACAGTTTGATCGACCGCGATGGGTTCGACGGCGCGTTTCTTGGCCAGGTCCAGTGTCTCGTTGAGTGCGTCCACCAGGTCGGCCCACTGCCATTGCGGATTATTCGAAGCTGGCGTGACCAGCAGCATAGTCTGCGGAGGCTCGTTATCGGGACGGTTGAAGTTGAACGCGATACCGGTATCGCGCGTGGTTGCAGGTAGAACCTCCGCCCATTCATCCAGCAGAAGCCCGCACTGATGCGCGTTGGGATTGAATGCCTGGGAATAGGAACAGGTGTACAGCAGGCGATCGCTGTCGACCGTGTAGTCGTCGGGGAACTGCGAGGCAAGCCACGGAGCATTGGCCTGGTAGGGCAGCTGGATGGGTGTGAGAGACGGAGTTGCGGCGCCGAAAGCCGAGCCCAGCATAACCAGAGCCTCCCAGCTATGCAGAGGCGGGCGCACGCGAGCCGCAGCGTAGAGCCACTCGTCCACGGGGAAGTCTATTTTCAGCGTGGTCCTCAAGTAGGTGAACAGGTCGCCGCTCTTAGAGGCATTCACCGCATTGGCCCACTCACCCCCCTGCGCGGTTGAGACAGTAAACTCGGGCACGATCTGGAAGTCGGCGCCTAGCAGGAGTTTGGCTGCGGCCTGGATGGCGGCGACCTGGTCCGAGGCGGAGGCGGCTGTGCCTGCGGCCGTAAGCTGCCGGTTCACGTCGTCAACGCGCTTGCGTATCGCGGCAAGCTGCCCGCTGAGGATGTGCGAGATGTCCTCAGTCACGGTGATGGCGCGATCACCGATGGGATTGATATCAAACGGTTGCGAATCGAACTCCTGTACAGAGAGTGCGGCGACAGCGTTGTACAGGGCGGAGAAGGATGTTCCTGTGCCGCCGAGAACAGCCGAGAACTGGTTGAGACGGCCTTGGAAGGCATCGCGCTTACCGCCGGGACCGACTAGCGCGCTGCGGAGGTTAGCAGGCGTCGCGGGCAGCGGGTCGAGCTGCGAGCTGATCAGCATTTCGGCAGCTTGCAGTGCAGTGAAACGGTCACCATCGCTGGTGGCGGGCGGCAGGTTGTCGTATGCCAGGATCGCCGCGTTGAAGTCGCTCAGCTTCTGCGTCCATCGATCCACGAGCGCGCGAACCAGCGACAGCAAATCGGTGAACGCCAACCGGAGCCAGTCGTAGGCAAAGCCCCATCCTGACGACGGCATGGCGAACTTGGCTGCGCGCTCAAGGAAGCCGACGGCTTTGTTCAGGTTGGCATCCACACTGTTCAGGATCTGTACGCGGTGGGCGACCGTATCGGCAAGCAACGGCGCAAGCGTGGCAAGATACGGCTCGATGTCGTCACCTAAGGTCTTCAGATCGCCGGCTGGACCCGAAATTCGCGTGCTATCGGCCGAGACGGAAGCATTGTCATCCTGCGAGGCGTCATTGGCACGGAGAACGTCGTTGGCGCGGAGAGGACGCGATTGCGTGACCAGTGCGCGCAGTTCGCGAAGCAGCGGGCCAGCCTCGAACAGGCTGATCTTTCCGGTTGGCGCCTGCATATACCGGATTTGCAGCGTTGCATCGGGGCGCGGATTGTTGGCGCCGGTATACACGCGGGCAAGGATGCGGTCGTCGAGTTCGGCCATTAATTGCACGTTGTCAGGCTTCAGGAGGTAGAGAACGTCGAGCGGGCGGAGGCCGAGCTCGCTCAGCGTGACAGGCTGTGATTTCGGGTTTCCTGTTATGGGATCGTTCCAGACAACTGTACAGGCCAGCTTCGTGAAGGGCGGCAACATGCGGCGGAGCCACTCGTCGACCGCGGGCTCGGCTGTGGCGCGCGGAGTCGTGCCTGCGGGCGCTGGCAGCCCGGGCTTCAACTGGACGGCGAAGCGGTGGGTAAGCGTAACGCCGGCGGGCGGAGTCTGAACCACCTGCGGCTCGGGTGGGAAGTTTCCAGTGGTGTACGCCTCCAGTGTGCTGGCCACGCGGTCGTAATTTCCTTGCACCGCCTGGAAGACGCCTTCCGCAAGCGCGAGATCAGCCACGGCATCATAGGCGTCGAGCAGAGCACTGGTCTGCTGGTTCAGCGCGTCTTGCTCATTGGCATTATTAGTCGCCGGCAGCGTGGTGGTCAGCCCATAAGGATAGGTTGCGATGCCGCTGCTGCGCACACGGTCCACCAGTTTCTTGCCGTCGAGCACGTTGCGCGCCTCTATGGCCTCAATGGGTACACTGGGATCGGTCTTGGTGGAAGCCAGCGCATCGGCAGCCAGCGGGAATGCCTTGCGCAGGGGGTAGATGAACCGGTCCACCTCGGCCAGTGTGGTGTAGGCATCGTGTAGTCCGCGCTCGAAGCGGTAGCCGAGCAGCGCGCCCAGGCTCTGGCCATTGCGGATGCCTTCGATCAGCCCCATGGCAACACGTACGCGATCGGACGACAGGTTCACAGCCAACGTGTCGGGGTTGCCGGACGTCGCATTCGCGAGATACCCGGCGCGTAACACGGCCGCAGCGTTGGCGTGCTGGATGGATGGACCGTGGATGTAGCCGCCTCCGGCAGCGTCTACCATGAGCGGCATTGCGCCGGGGAACTGCTTCGCAACCTCCGGCGGCACTTGCGCCGGAACCAGCGGGCCCGTTGAGGGCCGAAGATTTTCAACCCAGGTATATGCGCCGAGATAGATTCCAGCGCTTTGCTTGTTGGCTGCTGCTGCAGCCGCTGCTCGCTGTTCGGCTATGCGCTGATTCACCAGGCCGAGCAGCCACGCGTCGTAGCGGTAAGAGCAAGTATCAATGTGCTCGGCAAAGAGTCGTTCCAGTTCAGCGGTGCTGGCGAGAGCGAGCGTCTTCAGAGCATCAAGCTGCGCGCTGAGGACCGCAGCTTCAGCGGCCGTGCCGATCTGCTCGCCGATGTATTGGCTCACGAGAAGCGTCGGGCTGCCCGTGATGCGGCTTTCCGTCTTATACAGCGCAGCATATCGGCTTTCGCTGGTCGTTCCTGCGGCGTCGACGTGCACGAAGGTCGGTTCCGTACGCATGGCCAGCAGGGCCTCTTGCGAGAGAATGCCGGTGTTGCGGTGGTAGTTGTAGCTGGCATCGTAATAGCCCAGCATCATGGCGTGGCGCAGGAACAAATAGAGCAGCGCCTGCGGCGACTTGTTATCGCTGAAGCCCGATTCCGCGCGCAAAGTTTCCAGAGATGCCGCCACGTCAATCATCCATTGGATATAGTTCTTGCCCGCATCGGTGTATGCGCGAATGCCACTCGTCTCCGACAACGGACGGTCATCAATGACGGTCGCAATCTGCGGGTTGTCTTTCAGGAAGAAGTGATTGAGCAGGTCTGGCAGCGCGCTGCCGCTGTAGCCGAGCCTCTGCAGCAGGGAGATAGCGCCCCCCTGCAATCCGAGTTGGGTGAGCGCCTGGATGAAGTCCGGTCCGATCGCCCAGAAGTTCAGCATGTTGTAGATCTGCTGCAGGCTTTCGGCAGTGCGCGAGTAGTACTCCACCGACGAGGGATGATGCGCTACCACATTGAGCAGCGTCTGGTGCGGGTCGCCATTGTCGCCCACCCATGCAGCAGCCTTGCTCATGTTCGTCCAGTCGGAATCGAGTTGCCTCAGGATACGGTACAGGTTGCCGAGGAATGCGGGCGGAAGGAACAATCCGCGGAACTCCTGCTGGTCATACCATTGAATGCGCGAAAACGCTGTCGCCGGCAGGATACCGTAGGGCTGTCCGCCGATGCGGATGGCAGGCACCGGGCCGCGTCCGCTGACGTACAGGGTGAAGAATGAGCGCGTCTGCTCGATAGTGGCATCCGTGAAGATGGATGCCTTGGCGTCGGTTGGCGTGAACAACGTGTTCATCCAGTAGCCCAGCGTTGCCGGCCACAGCGCGCTCTGCATGGCACGTGCCCGCTTCTGGTCTTCGCCGTCGCTGCTATGTACGGTTGCGACATAAGCCGGGTCTAGGGCGAGAAATTCGGCGAACCACTGGCCATCCGACTTCTGCGTTGGATCGGCAACCGGTGTGAACAGCGGCTGGTTCTTGCGGTCTGCGAAGCTGACGTCGGGATCTTCATCGCGTCCATGCCCGGAGCTCGTGCCGCTGGCATTGTGAGTGGGCGTGCCCTGCGGCAACAGCGAGAAGCCGCTGCGACTCCACTGATGATGCGCCAGCAAATCCTGTAATGCGCTTGAACCGCGCTCGGCTGTGGTGCTCAGTTTTAGTCCGATGACCAGTAGGCGATCGAAACCTGTGCTCGCCTGCTCGGGCGTGATGTCAATCGCCAGACCCATGCCGGCCGCCACCGCGCGCTCGAAGTCCACCATCCACTGGAGCTCATCTGGCACAAAAAGATCGGGACCATCGGGCGGCGGGTCGGGATGAATCGTTTCGGTCGGATCCCCTGATGGATCCGGGCCGGCATACAGTGGCAGCGTGACTGCGTTGCTGATGGCCTCCAACGTCTGTGTGCCGTTCGAGTAGCCGAGCACCACGAATCGGTCGGGAAATTCGTGCACCTGCGGCGCCTGCGACCAGGAGTGCACTGTTGTATCAGGGTCCGGAGGCAAGACCACAAATGCGGTCGAGAGCCCTACATCAGCTTTCGTCAAAGGGGGCGCAGGCTTGTCTGACAGATTAAACGGCACGAATGACGCGATGAGGTCGGCCGCGCGCGCCGCACCGACTGCTCCTTCCAGTACTGTGCGCGCCGTCTCAGTTTTTGCCTTGTCGCCGTCGGCCAGCCAGACCGCTTTCCAATAGGCGGAGATGTTGTCCGCTTCCGGCGGTAGCGCGGTGGAGGTCGGTATAACGAGGATCTCGTCGCTGGCCTTTGCCTTCGGCGGAGGCGGAGGGGGAGGATTCGCCGGTTTAAAGTTGTCGGCCAGCCAACCGGCGCGTCCCGAGCCGTGAGCGCCCACCAGCGCTGCCCATGCGCCGCGTTCGTTATCCTCAATGCTGCCCGCGCTCCAGATGGCCGCCCAGTAATTCTTGATGCTCGTCAGCTCCGACTGCGACAGCGTTGGCTCGAAGGTGTCAATCGAACAGTCGTCGGGATAGATGCGCACCCAAAGCTGATGGCTCGCGCCCGCAGCTATGTTGCCGGGTGCGGCGGCAATCGTGCGAAACCTCGTCTCGATGCGCACAGGGAATAGCAGGAAAGGAGAGCTTGCGCTCAGAAGGCTGACATTTTGACGCGGATCCGAGAACTCGGCGAACTGCCCGGTCAGGCTGGATACGGCTGCACGCGAACTGCCCAGCGCTGCCTTGGCGGCGTCGCTCTGCGCGGCCGCCTTCTTGGCTGCAGCCGCGAGTTGCTCCAGGGCCTGACGGTCGCCCTCTCCGCTTGCCTGTCGTTGCGCTGCTGCGAGGGCCGACTGTGCTTGTTGCGCTCTGGCCGCTGCTTGGGTCGCACTTACCTGCGCCTGCTGCAACGTGCCCCGTGCGGCATCAAGTTGGGCCTGGATGGATTTGAAATCGCCCATGACTATGCACGGTTCTCCCGGAGCATTTCGTCGGCGTGCACCGCCACCATCACCGGCTGGCGGAACAACAGATCCGCCCACCGCGCCGAGCTGATGGGAGCGACGTTCACCTTGCTGTCATCCTGGAACTGCGAAATCTTGTCCGCATTGGCCGGGTCGTTTACCGGCGCGGTCAGCGGTACGTTGCCCAGCACATTCGCCCTCAGGAAGTCTCCCGGATGGCCGCCCGGCATGGCGTCGTCCCAGGTGACTTCGTCGAAAGTCTCAAGTGCATCTCGGGTCAGTTCCAGCCCAAAGCGCGCTTCGCCAGGCCGTTCTTGAAGCACGAAGTACCAGCCCGGATCGCCGCCCGTACCCTTCACCTGGTCAATGGTGAGGTCGAAGCCGAAGAAGAAGATGTCGTCCACCGGGTTGGCGCTGAACAGCGGGGAGCGCGTCTTTGAGCGCGGTGGGTTCTTTTCCTCGTCTGCCGTAAGCCAGTCGGGTGTGCGAAGCTGGTTCACCATTTTTGCGTGCTGCGCGAAGATTACCGTGTTCGGATATTTCTTCAGCAGCTCGCCACGAATGATGAGCACAACCTGCGCCGCTGTCGGGTTCGCTGGGTCGGCACGGTTATTGTTCGCCCCCAGCGGATTGGTGAGCGGCCAAAGATGGATCTTCGGAATGTCGTACAGCTTTTCCTGTAGCGCGTCGTGGCTTAGGCCCTCGCTGTCGATGTAGTTGTCCACCGCCCAGAACTGGCGGAAGCAGCTGCCCCGCTGGTCAGTGGGATACTCGCGCCACAGCAGCTTGCGCGCGAACTCGTGGTTCAATCCCACCATGTAGGACTCGATGAAGCGCTCGTTCGTCTCCATCAGCGTAATGCTGTTATGGGCAATCTTGTTGATATTGGGCAGCAGGCGCTCGACCTTTACGGCTAGCGGCTTGTACATCGGGAGATCAATGCGCGGATAGGCCATGACTTCATTGAAGTCCGAGCCGATCTGGCTGATGACCCAGGGCGGCAGCGCGATCTGCGTGATGCCGCGACGCAGAATGGTGAGCTTGGGATCGATGCCGCTGATCATGGTTGCGCTGACCGCTTTCAGGTCAACTGCGACGGGTAGCGGCAGCTGCGCAGCCTTGCTGCCGGCTTGCGCCAGAGCGAATGAATCCTTGAGGGCCGCCTTGAAGCGTGCGGCCGTCTGGCTATCGGCTCCGCCGAGCGTCGGACGGAATGAAGAACCGGGATCGCTGAGCACGAAGTTGGAACTGGTCGGCAGATTGGCGACGTTGCCCGGCGTTTGCCCCGCCTCGGAAGCCGCGGTGCTCGCCGTCTCGGCTGTTCTCCATTTCTGAAGCAGGCGGAACACGTACACGGCGAATCCCGCGATGGCGACTGCGATGGGAATGCCAATGCCGAGGGACAATACCACGATCAGCAGGGCAAGCACGACGCCGGCGATCAGCACGGCAAGAGGTAGCCAGGCATATTGCTTCAGCCAGTTCAGCACCATGGGCGGCGCGCCCTGTGGGATAGCCGCCCCGGCTACCGTGTCGACGGTGACCACACCCGGAGGCACGGTCTTGGGCGGAGCGCTCGTCACTTGTCCGGCATTCACGCGCTCCAGCAACTTGCCGGGAGTGAGTGTCGCGGTAAAGGGCAACTGGCGCATCAGTCGGCCGCCAGGACGAGTTACGCGGCGCATCATGGTCGAGGTCAGCACCGGCGGCACCAGCGTCGTCTTGCTTAGGCTTGCAACCGTGACCGGCGCAGGCGCGGCGGCTCCCGCGACCGCCGTCGGCGTGAACAGCACGCGTCTCGTTACCGGGGCTGTGAGCGACAGGACACGCTGCGGTTGATCAGCGACGGTTAGCAGATGGCGGTCGAACATCCGCGATGAGGCCGCAGTCGCGAAATGCAGCCGACGGATCCTGAAGTTCGCGGCCAGCACGTCGCCAATCTGCTCCCACGCGTAGTTCATGTACTCTTCGGCGTTCTGCTCGATGACCTCTGTGCCGAAGTTCGCCGGAATGCGGAAGCGCGGATCGAGATTGAGGCGGTGTACCCAATTCGTACGGTTGGGTGCGTCCGTCCCGTCGGGGTTCGTCAGCAGGCGCTGCGTAAGCGAGTGCCACCGGCCGTAGAGCGGTGAAGTGATCAATGGATCGGGACTACCGGTGACGACCGCCTCCAGCGAAGTAGCGGCATTGGCAGTTTGTGGCTTCAGGCGCGAATAGTCGTCGGAAAGATTGATGAACTGTGCCAAGCCCTTCTCGAAGTCATCGGGGTAGGGCTGGTCCCAATCTTCGAATTTCTGCCTCTCGGCGAGATCATCGTCGTTCAAGTCGGCATCGGGCACCTGAAGCGCGCCCCCCAGCCGCAGCACGCCACCTAATTCGGGCTTGTTCACGCCGGGAACGCCCGAGCCGGGGCTGGTGCTATCAAAGTCGCGCGTCCCAACCGTCTTGTCGACCGGCTGCGGCTTCAGCAGCCCAACCAGATAGCGGAAGTCGCCGCGATCACCCGTGCGGAAGTACCAGCGGTAGTAGTAGGGAAAATTCTGTGGCTCGGGCTGGCCGGCGTACTTGTCCCATGCGGCCGCGGTCGCGCTCGGAGGGGTCACTGGCAAACCAAGTCCGGCCAGGCGTCCGCTCTCGAAAGCTGGCATGAGGAAAGCGTGGTAGCCAGTGTTGACGTCAAGCCGGCGCGGGCAGAGCAGCCGCGAATATGCCAGGTCCGGATTGGTCGCCAGAATGTTCTGCACGCGCGGCAAAACAGCGGTCATGTCCGGCGAGACAAGTTCGCCCCCGCCTCCGGAGAGGCTTTGGTTGAAGTGCACGTGGGCCCAGGCCCAGGTCTGGTTCGACGGAGGAAACACCCCGGCCGCCGTTACGGTCACAAACGGCAGCGGCCGGCCTGCGATGTTCTTCGCCTCGGCAAACTCACCCTCTTGCAGCACAACTAGCGCCAGCCACGGCAGCAATTGCAGTCCCTGCGGCGGGGCGGGCGTGTAGCGCCACGGCAAGTCTTCGTCGTAGAAATCGATGGCTGCAAGGTAGTTCGACTCGAAGTTGGTGACCCAGTCGCGCGGCTCTGTCCGGACGACAGCGCGGCCCTCAATACCGATGATGTCGCCCGGCCCGAAGAGTTCGATATTCTGCGGGATGGGCTGGGTGAGCGGTCCTCCTCCTCCGATCGGAGTTCCGCTGAGCTGCAACTCCACGTCGATGGTGGCGCGGGGCCCAGCGGCCGGACCATTGATAGCGTTGGCGACACCCTGCCGCAGCCAGGGTAGAAACGAATACGTTCCCAGCAGATCTTCCGGATTGGCAATCGGGTCAGGATCAGGAGCCGGGCTCATGCCGCCACCTCGAAATTAGGCAGAACATGGAGTTGCCCCACCAGCGACGGATCAGCGGCTACGGCCTTCGCGATGTAGTCGTGCGCGCTCGCCTGGCTGATGAGCGACGTTGCCTCCGGATGGTACGCCTTGTTCGACGATTGAAACGCCACGGTATACACCTCGTCAGCCACCTCCACCGATGTCGCTTCGGGTTTGATCATCGCCCGGTAGGTAGCTGAAAGCTTCGACTTCGAGGTGGCGTTCCCTGCCAGGAAGCTGCCGAAAAAGATCTTCGCGTGGCCGAAGAACTTGAATTGTGCAGGCTCCGATTCGGAATCCACCACTGTGAGGTCGTAACGCAACGGGCGCGTAATGGCGGTTGCAGAGGCCAGATTGCTCGTTCCCGCCAGCTCAACGCCGCCATGTTGAGGAACGAACGCCGGCTGGGAGAGTTTGGTTGCGTCGTCAAAGTTGCGGAACTGCGAGGGTGGAAACGACTCATTGACGTCGCCCGTCTTCGCCAGCGCGCCTCCCGTCACGGTCAATACGAAATCGTTGGCATCGCTGGGCGCCTGATTGCCTACCTTCTCCAGCACCAGGTCAAGCGGGATGCTGCGCTGGCTCACCTGCAAGGTCCCCGCCGGATGCAGCACCGTGCTGGCTTCCGTCGGATCGAGCGGCCGCAGGGCGACGAGCAGTTTGGTGTTCGACGGCGGAATGGCCTTCCAGTTGGTTTTCTTCTCGAGTTCGCCGCTGAGGATGGGCATGACGGCAACCGGCGGCAAAGTGGTGTTGGGACTATCGCCCCAGGTAAAGTCAATGCCGATATCAATCGAGAAGAAGAAAAACGAGAGCGATGCCGTGCCATGAACGTGCCACGGTGCGGGACCGGAGAGTTGAACATCAATGCCGACGCCGTACACTCCGAGGCCGAAAACCTTGACGGAGAACTCTGTGGAGATTTCGGCGATGAAGTGGAACGGCGAGAATTGGATGAGCGCGTCGAACCCGGAGCTGCCTTCGACCGAGCACGCCGAGAACCCGAAGAAGTAGCTCGCATGGGTCCCGAACTGCACAGTATTTGTCGTTACGGCGAAGTAGCCGTCGGCGTGGATACGCGCGAACGATTCGTTTATGAGGTCAATCGCGATGCGCTCCGGAGCCGGGAAGGGCAACGGCGGCGGGTTGAACTGCGGGTGGAAGCCTCCGACCGAGAGGACGAAATTGGCATTATCGCCGTAGGCGAACAGCACTCCCATCGAGCCCGTGATGGTGATGAACAAGATGTGGGAGTCGAACAGCGAGGCGTAGAAGTAGAAGCGCTGCTTGTCGAACTCGAGTGCGCCCGCGAAGTTGACTTGCAGAACAAGTATCGCCAGGTCGTCGGCGGGAAGCGCCATTTTCAGGATGCCGAGGATGGCAACATCGCCCGGCGGAATTTCGATGATGACGCCCAGCGAGAGGCTGATCAGTGTGGGCGTGCCCCAACCGATCTTCGCCATGGGACCAATGAGGAAGATGCCGTCTTGCGGCGGGAAGATTGCCTTCAGGTCGCTGATGATGCGTGGCGCGTTGGCGACCACATCCTGCGGAAACATGATGCTCTGGATGGAGCCGGTGCGCACGCCATCCATCAGCGGCTGAAACAACATGGTGCGGTTCAGCCCCAGCAATCCGCCGACCGCCAGCAAAGTGAAGCCGAAGCTGAGCTGGATGCCGGTGCCGAAGTCGGCGGTGATGATGATGAGCAGCGAAAATCCGCGCGAGCCATCCGGCATCTTCGTCGAAATCAAGCCGATGGCTGAGACGGAGAGGAAGTCGGCAATTTCCAGTTGCAGCGCGCCGGCGTATTCGCCGCGGTCCGGATCGATGTAGAGAAAGCCTCCACCCACCACGACGCCCGCATTCACGGTCAATCCGACGCCAGTTGGCGGCTTGAACTTCAGGCCTGCGTTCACCGGTCCGAGATTGCCGCCGCTCTTCGGGAAGGTGAGCGGAACGCTGAGGCCGACGTTCTGAACCACCGCCTGCAGCGGCCCAAGATTTCCCCGAATCGTCGCGCCCAGTTCGACAGGTATGGAGTTGCCCGACGCTTTAATCGAGATCGTCGCCGACATGATCTCGATCGGACCCAGCGAGATGTGCGCCGGAATTTCGATCTCCAGCCCCGCTGAGCCGCTGAAATAAACTCCCAGCTTCGAATCGAGGCCGACCGTGATGCTTGCATCCACGCTCAAGTTGTCGGGTAGCAATTTGGCCAGAAAACCGTCGGCGTCGGCGCCCGGAGTGATGACCAGAGCGGCATCATTGAGTGCGGCCTCGGTGTAAAAGCTGGTGGTCTGCGTGTCAGTGCGGAATCCGACGGTGAGGGCGAGCGTGCTGAACTCCAGCCGGCTGGCGCCTTCGGTACCGAGCAATACCTGCTTGGCGCCGCCTTCGCCATGGTCCTGAAGCGTAATGGAGAATGCTGCTGCCGATCCGGCGCCGCCCCCGAAAACGCCGGTATCGAGCGAGACCGGCTGGTTGGGGCGTATACGAATGAGGATGCCGCCAGCGAGGTCAAACGACGCCTTCAAGATCAGCGAAAGCCGGTCGGAGATATCGAAGCTCTGTCCGC
>Ga0335077_10000479_pt1 | contig 44254 bp, 36 predicted proteins | sample Lox_Sample_31_FD_207151 | JGI IMG/M metagenome (GOLD analysis project Ga0335077, IMG submission 207151) | Soil microbial communities from Loxahatchee National Wildlife Refuge, Florida, United States - Lox_Sample_3.1 | ecosystem: Environmental > Terrestrial > Soil > Wetlands | place: USA... | reverse complement strand
GGTTACGTACGTACTGCGTTCGGTGAAAATGCCGTTCACGGACATGAGTTAAAAAAGGTTCGTCCCAACTCTGTACGCGGAATAAGCCCGGAGCGGGTGGCGCGCGCCACGCTGCGCGGCTACCTTAAACGGGAGCGCGAAGTCATCGTCCCGTGGACGATGTACTTACCGGTGAAGTTGTACCAGCTATTTCCAGGACTGGTCGAGTGGGCGATGGGAAGAATGGCAAAGTGAAATTCCAGCACGTTTCAAAGTTTCACGGAAAATACTCGACCTTATGAATCCCTTCTATCCTAGCTCTCCCAGCATTGCTTCCATCTCCGACTGAGCATGCAGGTTACCAGTGCGCCGCGCCGACGCGATGCCCTCTTGCAACATCTTCTTTGCTTCCTCAGCCCGTTCCGCTCGGACTAGGGTCTGCGCCGCCATGAAATAACCCGCGGTGTAGTCAGGATGGTTCTCAATAAGAATGAAGAATTCCGCAAGAGCCCGATCGAAATCGCCTTGCTTGGAATACTCCATCGCGAGCCCATAGCGCGCGAACGCGTCCTTCGGATTTTCCGTCAGAATGTCGTTCAAAGCCGCGATACGATCCATGCCGGCGTCCCCTCTACACGAGATTACTACAAGCAATGCTTCATTCCTCTTCCGAGCATTCCTCTTCCGAGCTAGCCACTTCGCCTGACTCTGATTACAATGGCGAGTCCCGAAAAATCTTGGCTGAGGGAATATCCGTTGGCCTGTCCGTATTTCATGCCCGTCTCGAGACTGGAAAGTGGGAACTGGCTCCATCCAGCCAGACTCCCACTGGGCGGCGGATGGAACGGGCATTGCACTGCTCCCGGTCACGAGCAGGCTGTTCCTTCGCAGGTTGTTCTTGAGGCCCGTTGCAACTTGGGATACGCCGGTAGTTGCGGTTGGGCGCCTGCAGAGCGCGGCGCGGACGCCGTGCGCTTTGCTGTCTCCTCGCCCGCGAGGCATGTCCGGGTACCCAGCCAAGATCCGCCAGGAAGGCCGGGCCGCATTGTTCACGTGACCTACGTTTACGAACAGGCAAACTGTCCCGCAGGTCACGGAGAATTGGAATTCGATCTCTCGACAGCAACCTGGCTCCGCCGTCACGAAGACGCGCGCATTCAGAAGATGGCGGAGTGTTTTCTCGAGTCCTATTTGCGTGGAAGAAGCTGATGCGCGAATCGAAACGACATTCAATGGAACGAAGGAAAGACGATGGCAGAGTCTGATCTCACCCCGCGTCCGGTCCGCGATTCGCAGTCGGAGATGGCCGAGATCGTACTTCCGAACGACGCCAATCCGCTCGCCGCGCTCCTGGGCGGACGCCTCATGCACTGGATCGACCTGGCTGGAGCCTTGGCCGCCCACCGGCATTCGCGCCATCACGTCGTCACGGCCTCAGTCGATCACATCGATTTCCTCGTGCCCGTGCGCGTCGGCGACCTGGTCATTCTGCGTTCGTCGGTTAACCGCGTCTTTCACACCTCCATGGAGGTCGGCGTCAAAGTCTACGTCGAGAACTACATCGCCGACACCGCCCAGCATGTTGCGTCGGCGCACCTGACGTTTGTGGCCATCGATTCATCCGGCAGGCGGATCCCTGTGCCGGCTGTGATTCCGGAAACAGACGAGCAACGGCGTCGCTATGACGATGCCGGAAGACGGCGTGAGATCCGGCGCGCCGAATTCGAACGGCGACGAAAGAGATAAAACCTCGCCAAAAACGCAACCGGTGGCGGTTGCCTTGAATCCACTGAGGTGAGAACCAGCTCTTTATGGATAGCGCACTTCTAGTTCATCGCCTCCACTTCGCTTTTACGGTCACCTTCCACTATCTTTTTCCGCAACTCACCATGGGGCTCGCGCCCCTCATCGTAGTTCTGAAGACGCTCGCCTTGCGCCGCAATGACGAGTCCTATAACAAGGCCGCCCGCTTTTGGGCGCGCATTTTCGGAATTAACTTTGTCATCGGGGTCGTAACTGGAATTCCGATGGAATTTCAGTTTGGCACCAACTGGTCTCACTTCTCGCGGTTTGCGGGAGGAGTCATCGGCCAGACACTTGCCATGGAGGGAGTGTTCGCATTTTTTCTGGAGTCAGCCTTCCTCGGCCTGTTCCTCTACGGCGAGAAGCGGCTTGGACCGCGCGGCCACTGGTGGGCGTCAGTCGCAGTTTTTATGGGATCGTGGCTTAGCGGATTCTTCATCATTGCCACCGACGCCTGGATGCAGCATCCCGTGGGATACACCATAGGTCCCGATGGATCTGCCCAACTCTCGAGTTTCTGGGCTCTTATTCTGAATCCATGGGCCTGGTGGCAATATGCACACAACATGAGCGGTGCCGTCATCACAGGTGCATTCGTGATGGCAGCAGTCGGCGCATTCTACCTGCTCTGGGGCAAATGGGAAGAATATGCGCGCAAGTTTGTGCTCGTGGGAGTTGTGGCAGCCCTGATCGCAACCGTGTTTCAGGTATTTCCGACTGGCGATGGACAGGGCCGGATGGTTGCGTTTCATCAGCCGGTGACACTGGCAGCCATGGAAGCTCTGTTTCAAAGTCGGCCCGGCGCGCCGATTGTCCTTATTGGTCAACCAAACGTTCAAGAGCGCCGAATCGACAATCCGATCGAGTTGCCCAATGTGCTCAGCTTTCTGACCTATCGCAGGTGGAAAGCCGAAGTGAAGGGCCTGGACGCCTTCCCGCAAGAGCAGTGGCCAGCTAACATCGAGCTGCTTTATTTCAGCTATCACATCATGGTGGGGCTGGGGACGATCTTTATCGCGATTGCGGTGCTCGCGACCTTCTTGCTCTGGCGCGGCAAACTGTTTTCAAGCCGGTGGATACTCTGGATTCTTCTGCTCACATTGCCGTTTCCTTACATTGCAAATACAGCCGGCTGGCTGACCGCCGAACTTGGCCGCCAGCCATGGCTCGTTTATTCCCTGATGCGCACAGCGGAGGGCTACTCAAAAACAGTTTCGGCGGGGAACGGAATTTTCACGCTGCTGGGCTTCATGGGCATGTACACGGTGCTCGGAATTCTGTTTCTGTTCCTGGTGCGGCGTGAGATCGAGCGTGGTCCCGAAGCAGAGGTGGAGGCGGCACACTGATGGAAACATTATGGTTCATTATCGTTGCCTTCATGATCGCTGCTTACGTCGTGCTTGACGGCTTTGATCTCGGCGCCGGCGTCATCTATCCCATAGCGGCACGCACCGCAACCGAGCGCCAAACGATCATGCGGGCGATTGGCCCGGTGTGGGACGGCAATGAAGTCTGGCTGCTCGCCGCGGGAGGCACTCTCTACTTCGCGTTTCCCCTGCTTTACGCCTCGAGTTTCAGCGGCTTCTATTTGCCACTGATGATCGTGCTTTGGCTGCTGATGCTGCGCGGCATCGGAATTGAATTACGTGCGCACATGGACAATCCCGTGTGGCGCGGTTTCTTCGATTTCGTCTTCTTTGCGGCCAGCGCCCTGCTGACGATCTTTTTCGGCGCGGCACTTGGCAACGTCGTGCGCGGAGTCCCGCTCGGTCCGGATCAGTATTTCTTCGAACCGCTCTGGACCGATTTCCGCGTCGGTACCAACAACGGCATCCTCGACTGGTACACGGTACTCAGTGGGCTGATGGCGCTGGTGACCCTCACCGCTCAAGGAGCGTTGTACATTGCGACCAAAACAGAGGGTAATCTTAACAATCGGTCCCGGGCGATCGCCGTGCGCCTTTGGCCGGTGCAATTAAGCCTCACCATCATCGGATTGATCGCGAGCGTCGTCATCCGCCACGCCGTACTCGATAACTACAAACATCATGCGATCGGCTTCCTGATCCCGGTTATCGTCTTCGGCTCGCTGGCCGTGATGATGCACGCGATGCTTAAGCGTTCTGATAGAAACGCCTTTCTCGCCTCCTGCGCGTATATTGTTGGTATGCTCGTAGGTGCAGCGTTTGCACTTTACCCGGTCGTGCTTCCCGCCAGTACCGACCCCGCGCGCAGTCTGACGATCTACAACACGTCTGCCGGACACCACGGGCTTAGCATCGGCCTTGTCTGGTGGGCTTTCGGAATGATCCTTGCTTTCGGGTACTTCTTCTTCGTCTATCGCATGTTCCGCGGCAAGGTACGCCTGGGAGGTGAAGGTTACTGAACCCGACTCTCTGGTGCTCTTGATCACAGGCGACCTAATTACCAGATGCTAGCATTCGCAACATGAAGGCAATCGTCTATCGCCGCTACGGTTCGCCGGAAGTTCTCAGCCTGGAAGAAATGGAAAAGCCGCAACCGTCCGAAGATGAAGTCCTCATCAAAGTCCGCGCGGCGTCGGTGAATCCCTACGACTGGCACTTCATGAGGGGTGAGCCGTATTTTCTGCGGATGCTGACTGGCGTTGCCCGGCCGAAATCGCCGCGGCTCGGGGCTGACGTGGCTGGTGATGTAGAAACGGTTGGCAAGAATGTCGCTCAGTTCAAACCGGGTGATGCAGTCTTTGGCACATGCCACGGATCGTTTGCAGAGTATGTCTGTGGTATTCCCTCGAGGCTGGCCAGTAATCACCAGAACTTAAACTTTGAAGAGGCGGCATGTATACCGATTGCGGCCCTCACAGCTCTACAAGCGCTTCGTGACAAGGCACGATTACGGCCCGGACACAAGGTCCTGATTAACGGCGCTGCCGGGGGAGTGGGAACATTCGCCGTGCAGATCGCAAAAAATTTCGGCGCGGAAGTAACTGCTGTATGCAGCACGCGAAAACTCCAGATAGTGCGCTCGATCGGGGCGGATCAAGTAATCGACTACGCCCGCGACGATTTCACCAAGGGCAGCCAGCGCTTCGACGTTATCCTCGATCTCGTGGGCAACCATCCCCTCTCAAGCTGCGGGCGGATTATGAATGCCCACGGCATTTACGTTGGAGCCGGTGGCACCACTGATCCCTGGATGATCGAACCTCTAGCGCAGATGCTTACTGCCGTAGGGTTATCTCTGTATGGAGGGAGGAAGTTCACGAGCCTGCTGGCGCGAATCCACCCGAGCGATCTCTCTTTCGTGGCCGAACTCATGCAGACCGGAAAAGTTACACCTGTGATCGATCGCCGATACACGTTGCAAGAGGTTCCAGATGCGATGCGATATGTGGAAGAGGGCCACGCGGGAGGGAAGGTGGTCATCGGCGTGGCATAGCGCTCGCACTTAGCCCCCGAAATGTCCCCACCCGTCCACAAAGTTTGCAGAAAATTTACAACCTCCGAACAAAGTACTTGCGGTGGAGCAATAAGCTGAAAACGATTTCGGTCAGTATGGCTGCTGCCTGACCCGTAATGGCGCGCTTGTTGAGTCCCTGCCTCCCTGACACGCGCCACAAAAGAGAGCTGACTCCAAGGTTATGAAGAAACTACTCGTGTCTCTATTGATGGCTACGGCGTTGCTCAGTGATGCGAACGCGCAGAAACCACCTGCCATCACCCCGGTGACCGGTGAGAGCTGGCTCAACCATCTGCATCGCGCGCTGGAACAGTCCAGCATGGGCAATACAGGCCGTCTCGGGCCGGCTACGATTGTGCTCGGCCAGCTGGCTGCCGAAAATGCCAGCTTCCAACGTCTCGGCACTGAGTCGGGGGAGCAGAGCGTCACTCTTCAGGGAGCGGACTTATACCGGCTGAATTGCCGCGGATGTCATGGAGAGTTCGGCCTGGGCGCTCCTCCGGAGATTAATTCGGTTATCGGCGCGACCCGCGCAACTTCTGCGCCACTGATCGTCGCCCGTATGAAGGAGCGGGGATTGGATACCAGCCGCGAGCAAGCCAATGATTTGGCGAATCAGGCCAAGGCCACTCTGATGGAGCGCTTGCACAAGGGCGGGATTGAAATGCCGCCCTTCCCCCATCTCAGAGAACCAGAAATCCGCGCAATTTTCATCTACCTGCGGCTGCTCGCGGAAATTCCCGGTGCGGAGACCCAGCAGGTCCGCGTCGAAGAAGAGCCCGTACGCATCGGCGAGCACATTGTGAAGTCCACCTGCCACGTCTGCCACAACGCGCTCGGCGTGAACCCGACCGGGGATGAACTTTTGCAAGGTGCGATCCCGCCCCTGAGTTCTCTGACCACGCGTGTGAGCCTGTCTGGGTTCGAGCGCAAAGTGAGGCATGGTGCTCCCATAATGATGGGAACGCCGCTCGAGCCCTATCGCGGAAGGATGCCGGTCTTCGATTATCTGAGCGAGAGCGAGGTCGCCGACGCCTACTTGTACTTGAAGCTCTATCCGCCCAGCGCGTGGAGCGACCCGGTCAATCCGCCCAACCCCACGCAATCGGCGAGCGCGATCGCGGCGATCGTGTCCACGCACGAGCCGCCAAATGTTGCGCCGCGCAGCGAAACTGCCGAAATAAAGGCATGGATTTTGCCGGTCCTGGCGGAGATTTTTGTTGGCCTGCTGGTCGTCGGGGGAGCAGTTTTCACCCTGTACGATGTAAAGCGATCGAAGCCGCAAGTTCGGGTGCGGGAAAATGCGGCCACAAGTCTTTCTCTGGTATCGACTCAAGCCGGCGTTGTGCCGCTTCGATCCGGAGGTGACTTGTCGGGAATCTCCACGAGCACGCTGCAAGATGCTCATAAGCAAGCTGCGTGGCGGTCCCGCTTCGATCTCAGCGAATACCACTCATTCGAGAGTTCCTGGCTCTCGCGGCGATTGGAAAAAGAGGATGGCGTAGCGTAGGGCACTCGCGCTTCAATAAAGCGCACGGGATTTCAACGTTTGGAATCGCAGGCCCCAAGTACCAGGTATGAGTTAACGCCCGTCGGTCCTGCGCCAGAGCACGTCTTTCAGTCTTGGCATTGAGCCAACGACGTAGCCAGTCGGCATTCGCTCCCGCGCGCTATGAGGGCCTTAACGGCTTTACGAACTCGCTGTTCTCCGTAAGTCCGGCAAACTCTTGCGCGATACGGACGAGCCAGTGATCCAGCGAAACAGTGGTTCGCACGCACCTCCGAGATCGATAATGGTTCTTCTACAGCCGAGTGTTGAATCTCTGCGAAGGGCAATGCGATATCACGAGCATAGGCGGCGACAGAGGTGGAGTGTAGGGGAGCCCTGCCAACTCGCCTGTATAATCAACCTTTGGGGGTTCTGCTTCATCTCCTCAATGCAGTCTTCCTAATTCGCACTGGGAGCAATTCTTTGAGCGCACATACGCCGCATCAGCATGGACATGGTCCTGCACAGCCCGGCCCGCAACCGCTGCCGGGAGTTGACGCCATCATTGCCGTCGGATCCGGGAAGGGGGGCGTCGGCAAAACTACGCTGTCGGTGAACCTGGCCGTCGCACTCGCTAAAATGGGACACAAAGTCGGCCTGCTCGACGCCGATGTCTATGGCCCCAACGTTCCTCTGATGCTGGGGGTGAATTCGCAGCCGCGCATGGTTGGCGACAACCGGATCGAGCCGCTCGAAGCGTTCGGGCTCAAGGTGATTTCCGTCGGATTCCTCAATCCCGGCGACAAGCCCGTCATCTGGCGTGGGCCCATGCTGCACCAGATTATTCGTCAGTTTCTCGGCCTGGTCGAGTGGGGACACCTCGACTACATGGTCGTCGACCTCCCTCCCGGCACGGGTGACGTGGCGCTGTCGCTGGTTCAAACCGTACCCTTGACGGGCGCGGTGGTGGTCTCGACTCCCTCCGACGTTTCGCTGCAGGACGCGCGAAAGGCCATCGAGATGTTCCGCCAGATGAAGGTCGATGTCGCCGGCGTGGTCGAGAACATGAGCTATTTCGTCTGTCCCCACTGCCAGCACGAGGTTGACATCTTCTCGCGTGGCGGCGCCGAGTTGATGGCCAAGCGCTTCGACGTTCCGTTCTTGGGCAGCATCGCGCTCGATCCGGAAGTGCGCCGATCGGGCGATAGCGGCAAGCCTGTGGTGCTGGAGGGCGAAGCGTCACCCCACGCCAAATCGATTTATGATTTCGCCCGACGGGTGATCGATCGCGTGGGTGAGATCAAGGCAAACGCCCCCGCGAACGTGATTCAGATTCAGTGAGGAAAGAATCCACCACAGAGGGCACAGAGGAACACTGAACCCTGTGATCCCGTGTCCTCTTTGGTTAGTCTTGGTTGAATCTCCCCAGTTGCCAGATTGACGGGGGTTCACCATCCTTGAGAAGCAACTCGGCCATCATTTCTCCAATGGCTGGCCCGTGCTTGAAACCATGACCCGATCCACCGCCGAGCAGCCAAACGTTCTCGTTCGCCAGATGCCGGTCGATAATGAAATGACCATCCGGAGTCTGCTCGTACTGGCAAACTCGAGTTTCGAGCAGCGGCGCATCTTTCATCCCGGGGAACCGAAAAGTCACATAGTCGCGAATATCCTGTAGAGTCTCGGAACTGACCACCCGTTCGCCGTTGGTGGGATCGAATTCTGGCCCGCGGCTGTCGTCGGCAATCTTGAAGCCACGGCGATCGCCGCCAGGGATTCCGTAGCGGAACTTCCCGCGATGATCGGCCCACACCGGCAGGTTAGGATCGTGAAAGCGCGTGTCTCCCGCCAGCGTACCGAAGAAGAATACATCCTGCTTCGTTGGCCTGATCAGTGAACCAATGGCCCGCGGGAACAACGGTCCGAGCCAGGGGCCACAGGCGAATACGAACCGGTCCGCCTTCAGCTTCGAGCCATCGGACAAGTCAAGGCTGCTCAGCGGAGCCTGTTCCAGGTCTTTTGGCAGTACCCAAGCCTGCCGATACGTCCCTCCCGCGGCTACGAGGGCTTCCACGACTGCGGCGCAACTCGTCCGCGCGTCGAGATAACCGCACTCCGGTTCGAAGATCCCCCACTCGATGCCGTCGAAGTTGACCTGCGGCCAGCGCTTTCGCAGTTGCGACGCGGAGAGCTCCCGATACTTGATCTTGGCGTCGCGCAGCCTCTCGATCGATCCACGCTCAAACGCATCGTCGCGGCCAGCAGCCATCCACAAGACTCCGCTGCCGTGCAGGAACTGCCGGTTCCATTTACGCTCGTACTTGGTCCAGAGTTCGAGAGCCCGGGCTGCCATATCGGTATAAGGCTGATCGGGCCCGTAGGTGCCGCGCATCACCCGGGTTTCCCCGCCCGAGGATGATCGCGAGTTGCCCGGCCCCCAGGCGTCGATCAGGGTGACTCGGGCGCGGCGTTCAAGCAGATGAAGGGCAGTCCATCCGCCAAACGCTCCGGCACCGATCACAGCGATGTGGGGAGTCGATTTCATCAGCGTTAAGAAATGAAGGAAGAGGATAGCAGGTGTCCATTTAGATTGAACGGTGAGGCCTCGCTGATACCTTACCGGCCCCTCTCCCCCCATTGCTTGACACCATCCCCCCTCATTCCTAGAATCCAATCGGGATCGGAGATTTGGTCCAAAACCTAAGCTTCTGCATCTAAAATAGATAGTGAAGTGTGTCCCACCGGCTGGCCGGATCGCAAGAATTGACAGAACGCCGTATGCCTGTTGACCCCACCATCGGAACCCGCGAACGCGAAATCCTGACCGCAATAGTCGAGACCTTTATTTCGACGGGCGAGCCGGTGGGATCGCGTACGCTTGCGCGCTCGAATCGTGAGGGACTTAGTCCGGCCTCCATCCGCAATGTGATGGCCGATCTCTCGGACGCCGGTTTCCTCGAGCAGCCGCATGCTTCGGCGGGGCGGGTGCCGACTACCGAGGCCTATCGCTATTACGTCGAGCAGATCACCGGGAGGGCCCGGCTGGCGCCGCAAGAAGAGACGATGATTTCGGAGTCGCTGGCGGGCATTACTGACGTGCAAGAATTCATGGAGCGCACGTCGCATGTGCTCTCCCTGATTTCACGTAACGTCGGTGTAACGGTAGCGACCAGCGGCCCGAAGAATGCACTCGAGCACGTGTACTTCTCTCGCATCGGCGACCAAAAAGTTCTGGCCGTGGTGGTGACGCGTTCGGGATTGGTGCGGGATCGTGTGCTGCGCATGGATCTCCCGCAATCCGACCTCGATCTGGCTGCCCGCTACATCAACGAGAATTTTCGCGGCTGGACCATGGAAGCGATGCGCGTCGAGCTCGCACGCCGCATCGAAAAGGAACGCAGTGAATACGACCGGCTGATGAACTCTATCGAGGCCCTCTACAGGCAGGGCGCTCTGGCGGCCGATCAGGGATCCCAAATGGTTTTTGTGGAAGGTGCGGCGAACCTTCTTTCTGCTGATCAAGACCGCAAGCGCTTGCAGGACCTGCTTCAGACTTTGGAGGAAAAGGAAAAAGTGGTCCAACTTCTGGGTGCCTATCTCGATGTGAAGCAGGAAGCGGTACGCGTTGTCATCGGACTCGATGAAGCCCTGCCTTCCATGCAGAATTTCGTGCTGATCGGTGCACCCGCGCATGCCGGGAACGAGGTCATGGGCTCGCTTGCAGTCATCGGGCCAACGCGCATGGATTATCAGCACACCATCACCGCGGTGTCGTACATTGCGCGCCTCTTCGACAAAATCTTGAATGAATCGGAGTAAGACAAGCTGTTATGGGGAAATCAAACGGAAAATCAGAAGTAGAAACGGCAGGTCTGGATGTGGATCACGAACTCCCTGCGGGAGACGGTGATCAGCCTTCACCCGGTAGCGCCCAAACCGCGCCGACGCCCGAAGGTGCAGGACCGGAAAACGATATTCAAAGGCTGAAGGCTGAGCGCGATGTGGCGGTTGATCGCCTCGCTCGCATGCAGGCGGAATTCGATAATGCCCGCAAACGCTCGGCCAGAGAACAGCAGGACTTCCGCGACTTTGCCCTGGCGGATACCATTAAGAACCTTTTGCCCGTGGTCGATAACTTCGAGCGCGCCCTGCACTCAAAATCGGAGCCCGGCGATTTTCGCGCGGGCATAGATCTCATTTACAAGCAATTACGAGATGTGCTGATGAAGCTGGGAGTGCAGCCCATCGAGGCCAAAGGACAGCCGTTCGATCCACGTATTCATGAGGCCGTTGAAATGGTTGATACTTCAGATGCGCCCGATCACGAGGTGCTCGAGGAGTGGCAGCGCGGCTACAAGTACAAAGACCGATTACTGCGTCCCTCGATGGTGAAAGTCGCCAGGAATCCCGGAAAATGAAAACGCCAGTCGCCGCCTGATACAGGTGCATGCAGAAATCTTCCCAATTCTGCGTTGCAACGAATCGCGGTTTTCCTCCGCCGAGGATTGCGATGATCGGAAATAGGGTATACAAGCTTCGCAACCAGTAAGGATTGAATTGACCACAAACGCAAAACGCGATTACTACGAAGTATTGGGCGTAACTCGTACGGTGACGGAGACAGAACTCAAGTCTGCTTACCGCAAGCTGGCGCTCCAGTACCATCCGGACCGCAATCCCAACAACCCGGATGCCGAAGAGAAGTTCAAAGAAGTCAGCGAAGCCTATGCTGTCCTCGCTGACTCAGACAAGCGCGCGGCCTACGACCGCTTCGGCCATGCCGGCGTGGGAGGCGTGGCCGGTGCTGGGGCCGGGTTTGATCCGACGGTTTTCCAGGACTTCAGTGACATCTTCGGCGAGTTCTTCGGATTCGGCGATATGTTCGGTGGTGGCGGACGCCGCCGCAGCCGGGTCCAGCGCGGTGCCGATCTTCGCGAAGACTTGACGCTCGAGTTCGAAGAAGCCTTCTTCGGTACTGAGTCTCGCGTCACCGTTCGCCGGCATGAAGCATGCGAGGAGTGCCATGGTTCCGGTGCGGCTCCCGGGAAAGGCCCTACGACCTGTCGCTCGTGCAACGGACGTGGCCAGGTTCGCTATCAGCAGGGATTCTTCAGCATCGCGCGCACTTGTCCGACGTGCCAGGGGACGGGCAACGTCATCACCGATCCTTGCTCGAAATGTAAAGGCGAGGGCCGGCTCTTGCGGCAGCGCTCGGTTGACGCCAAAATTCCGGCGGGGGTGGAGGATGGAACCCGTATCCGGTTCGCAGGAGCGGGAGAAGTCGGCCAGTTCGGCGGACCTGCCGGCGACTTGTATGTCGTGCTGCATGTCAAAGAACATCCCGTCTTTGAGAGGGAGGGAAACGATCTGCACTGCGTGGTTCCCATTTCCGTGGCGCAAGCCGCGATAGGAGCTGAAATCAAAGTGCCGACCATGGATGGCGAACATGCCCTGAAAATTCCTGAAGGCACGCAGCCGAGCACCACGTTCCGCATCCGCAACAAGGGCGTTCCAGTGCTCAACGGACACGGCAAGGGAGATCTCTATGTCGAGGTACGCGTGCAGATTCCCGGCAAGCTCAACAAGCGCCAAAAGGAATTGCTGCAGGAACTTGACTTATTGTCCAAGGTCGATAACCAGCCACTTTTGCGGTCGCTGATCGGCAAAATGAAAGACATCTTCCAATAATCTCGCACTCGAGAGATCCGCGAGGTGCAGGCGCCAGGCGGCTGTAGAATACAGCCCACGGCGCAAGCCGCGTGAGTCCATCAATTGAGACGACAAGCTCCAACGGGGCGAGAGAATCCGCTCATTCATCCATGACCCGCCGACGGTGGATTGCCGATGAAGTGTCGGAAAACCGCGCCGCACTCGTTGGTGCACACGCGGACCATCTGATTCGCGTTCTGCGCGCGCGCGTCGGACAGGAATTCGATATCGTAGCGAACGGTGTCCTTCATCGCGGCCAGATCGCCACGATAAGCGACGCTCGCGTCGAGTTCGATCTTGGCGAAGAAATTCCGGCAGAAGCTGTGCCAGCACAACTCACCTTGCTGTTGGCGATTTTCAAATTCGATCGCATGGAATGGGCGATTGAAAAGTGCACGGAGTTGGGCGTGGAGCGCATAATCCCGGTGATCGCCAGGCGCACCGACTCGCATCTTGTCTCGGCCTCTGTGAAGCGAGTCGAGCGCTGGCGGCGGATTGCGCTGCAGGCTTCAGAGCAATCACGCCGCGCCGCTCCGCCGGAAATCTTGGAGCCGATTAAGTTGCGCGACACACTTGCCCTTTCCGCGAAGCTCAAGCTTGTTTTGTCCGAGGCTGAAGATCAATCCCTTTTGCGAGATATTCCGGCGCATACGGACGGCGAAGTCCTTCTCGCGATCGGGCCCGAGGGAGGCTGGACCGAGGATGAACTGGATCAGTTCCGCACCGATGGATGGGCCTCGGTCTCTCTCGGCCCAACCATCCTGCGAGCCGAAACCGCCGCAATCGCCGCTACGGCAATTACGGTGTCGGCGCTTACGAGATAACGCCCCAATTCTGCACAGCTTTCCTCATCCGCCCAGGTGATATCCTGACCAGCAATGCCGTCCGCGAAGTCAACTCCCCGTCCAGCGTTCATCCCAGACGATCGCCAGCGCGAAGCCATTGAACACGTCGAGGGCTCCATGCTGGTCGTTGCCGGCGCTGGCACTGGCAAAACGTCTGTGCTTACTCATCGCATCGAGCGCCTCGTACGCGAGGGCCACGCACGCACCGACGAGATCCTGGCCCTGACTTACACGGTGAATGCCGCGAAAGAAATGCAGGAGCGCGTGCGCCAACTCCTCGGCAAAACCGTGCAGGCCACCACGTTTCATGACTACTGCCTGCAGCTGCTGCGAAGAGTAGGGAAAGATTTCGGCGTGCTCGACGAGAAAGATCTCTGGATTTATCTGCGTCGCCGCATCCGCGATCTCCATCTTGAGCATTACATCCGTGCAGCCAACATCGGGCAGTTCCTGACCGATTTGCTGGAATTCGTCAGTAGGTGTCACGACGAGTTGGTTACCCCCGAGAAATACGAGCAGTATGTCGATCGTCTTGAGTGCGGTGAAGTCCCCATCCCGCGGGTTACGAAGTCCAAGAATGCGCTTGATGACGAAGAGGTCTGTGGCCGCTGCCGCGAAATCGCCCGAGTCTTTTCCACGATGGAGAAGTGGCTGGCAGACGACAATCTCGGCACCTTCAGCCACATGATCACCCGGGCGCACGCGCTACTCGATCAGGGCGAATCAGTCCTGGCTCAAGCCCAGAGTGGCGCGCGTTTCATCCTCGCTGATGAATTTCAGGACGCGAACTTCGCCCAGATCAAGATTCTGGCGCGGCTCGCAGGCCAGGACGGCAATCTCTTTGCTGTCGGAGATCCTGACCAGTCGATCTACCGCTTCCGCGGAGCATCGAGCGAGGCCTTCGAACTTTTTCACCGGAATTTCCCCCACGCGAGGCTTGTCGTGCTGGAAAAGAATCGGCGTTCAACAACTCCGATTCTGCGGACCGCGTTCGCCATCATCAATGAAAACCCCCCGACGTTCGCGCGTAGCACAAACGCCGCGATGACCTACCAGCGTGCTCCGCTCGTCTCTGCGCGCGAGGAGGAGGCGGCACGCCGGGGGGCGCAGCTGCCGAGTTCACTCGTGACCGCGATCATTCTGAAAGACAGAGCCACGGAAGGTCCCGACCTCGTCGCCCATCTTCGCGAGGCGCAGCGGAAGTCGCGGTGCAAGTGGTCCGATTTCGGTATCCTGTACCGTTTAAATTCGCACAAGGATGATCTCGCGCAGGAGCTGGCCGAAGCAGGAATCCCGTTCGTCATCGAGAACATGGATATATCGGATACTCCTGAGGCTCGCGACCTTTTCGCCTGCGTGCGGGCGATCGTCTCCAGTGGCGATGACATATGCCTGATACGCGTGGCTAGTCTGCCCCGCTTTCGCGTAAACCCCGAACTGTTGCGGCAGGTTTTGCGGGCCATCAGGCGCGACAACCGGGAAGCGCAGGTCGTGCCTTTGTCCGCGGCCCTCGACCGCGTTGAGGGCGGTGCAGAAGTACTCGCCATCGTGCAACGCGTGCGCGGACAGATTCAATCCAGTGCGGCGCAGGCACGAGCTGCGGTCGATATCATCGTCCGCGAATTCGGACTCGATGTCACCTCGCCCATCTTGCAAGCGACGCTGCAGTTTGTGGAGGAGTGGGAGCGGAAGAAAATCAATAAGACCACCGAGCTTGCCGAACTCGTGGACTACCTCGAATACTTCCGCGAAGCCGGCGGCGTGATTCCTCTCCAGGCGAAAGACGAGGACAATGCCGTCCGCCTGATGACCGTTCATGGCGCCAAGGGACTGGAGTTCCCGCAGGTCTTTATTCTCCGTGCCATCAAGCCGTCTTTTCCCAACGCCTATCACGAGACGCTCGTGGCCTTTCCTTCCGAACTGCGCGATCCGGACTCCATCCGCGAAGCCGATGACAAGACCCTTCACGATCAAGAGGAGCGCCGCCTTTTTTATGTGGCGATGACCCGCGCCCGTGACTCTCTGCGGATTTATGCGCGCGAAGGCAGCGGCAAGCTCGATAAAACACCTCCCGGTTATTTGCGCGAGCTTATCAGCAATAAGACGGTCGCGACCTGGTTCCGCGCGCTTCCCGCAGGCGGGGCGCAAGCGACGCTCGATATCGCCGCCGAGGCTTCTCCGCTCTATCCCGAAGAGTCGCAGGTCACGCGCTGGTTCGAACTGCCGGTGCTCGAAGGACTGCACAAGCGCCTCAGTGCTTCCGCGGTTGATACCTATCAGCGCTGCGGATTGCAGTTCAAACTCGATCGCGACTGGCGCATTTCCGCCAGGCCCGCCGCTGCAATGCAGTACGGTGCTGCGATTCACCGCGTGCTGAAAACGTACTTTGATTCTGTCCGGCTCGGTCGTCCGAAGACCGAGGAAGAGTTGATCGAAATCTTCCGTCTCGATCTGGCCAGCGCGAAAATCCAGGAAGCCTATCAGCACGAGTTGTACGAGAAGCAGGGAATCCTGCAACTCCAGGACTTCGTTTCCCAGGCGCGCACGATTCCGGCCTCTCAGGTCCTGCATACCGAAGAGCCCTTCGAGATCAAGGTTGGAGAGACGACGGTGGTAGGACGTATCGATCGGATCGACCGGCTCGCTGACGGGAGCGTCGCTATCGTCGACTACAAGACCGGCAAAGCGCGTGATCAGGAAGCAGCTGACGAAAGTTTGCAGTTGTCCCTATATGCCCTCGCCGCAAAACAAAGATGGAATTACCAGGTAAGTGTGCTCGTCTTCCACAATCTCGAGCAGAACGTCCCCGTTCTAACAACCCGTTCCGAAGCTCAATTGCTCAATGCGCGTGTCTGCGTCGAAGAAGCCGCGAAGGGAATCGCAGAAGGGGTATTCGATGCGAAGCCCGGCCAACATTGCAACTTCTGCGCATACCGTACGCTGTGTCCTGAGAAAGAGCGCCGTATCCCTCGCCTGGCAACGGCTAAGCGTGAGTCGAATCCACAGTCAGCTTTTTCTTTGAAGTTTTGAAACCCCTGAGATCTTGTGACTGTTCTTCCAAAAACTTAGGGGACGCATTGAGCGTCCCCTGTTGACTTCGTACTGAACTGCTTAGTGTTTCTTTTTCTTCTTTGCCTTTTTCTTGGTTGCCATTGTTCCTATTCTCCCTTCCATTCTTCATGGAAACGTGCAGTGCTCTTCTACTGCAACTAGTTGATGTATAGAGTTAATGAAAAATGAAGTCAAGAAAAAAATGACGATGAACTCGCACGAAATCATGCACCAAAGTCATCGACGTAAGAATTTCTTCGCCGAATGTCAACCTTTTTTTTCATGAGAATGATGTGCGGTTCGCAGTTTCACCTCGTCGAAGAATGGTCAGCATGTTTTTTGGCAATGCACCAAAACGGAGAGTCTCGAAGGGAACCAGTCTGGAAAAGCTCATGGCGTTTCCTCGTCCTGAACCTGACGCCACACAGTGCGCATCTATAATGAGGAAGCGAAATCCACGTGAGGAGCCCGTATTATGGCCTCTTTTGACAATGCAGTCATCATCTCCGGGTGCCGTACTCTGGTGGGAAAATTTCAGGGAAGCCTCTCTGACTTCAGCGCTCCTCAACTCGGCGCGATAGTTGTGCGCGAAGCAGTGAAGCGCGCCGGCGTCGATCCGGCACAGATTGACGAGTGCATCATGGGCAATGTGGTTTCCGCAGGGCTCGGGCAAAATCCTGCGCGACAAGCAGCCATCTTCGGCGGCCTCACTCCCGCGACAGGTGCCATGACAATCAACAAGGTCTGCGGCTCGGGATTGAAAGCAGTCGCTCTCGCGGCGCAAGCGGTACAGACCGGGAATAGTTCTATCGTCGTTGCCGGCGGAATGGAATCGATGACCAACGCCCCGTATCTTCTCCCGCAGGCACGCAAGGGATATCGTCTCGGCAACGCGCAAGTGATCGACTCCATGGTCCACGACGGCCTCTGGGATATTTACAACGACTACCACATGGGGATCACCGGCGAGAATGTTGCGGAGAAGTATGGCATCACCCGCGAAGAGCAGGACGAGTTCGCCCTGAACTCACATCGCAAGGCGCTTGCCGCCATCAAAGAATGCCGCTTCAAATCGCAGATCGTCCCTGTAGAGATTCCCGCAAAGAAGAAAGGCGCTCCGCCGACAATCTTCGACAAAGACGAAAGCCCGCGCGAAGACACGACCATTGAGGTCCTGCGCTCCCTGAAGCCCGCATTCAAAAAAGATGGAACAGTAACGGCCGGGAATGCTCCCGGCGTGAACGACGGCGCTGCAGCAGTAGTAGTCACGAGCGCGAAGCGCGCTCAAGAACTCGGTGCCAACCCGCTGGTCCGAATCGTCGCCCAAGCTACCAGTGGCGTCGAACCCAAATGGGTCATGATGGCTCCTGTTGGTGCGGTGCAACAGATCTGGCAGAAGACCGGATGGAAGAATGAAGATGTAGGCCTCTACGAACTGAACGAAGCTTTTTCGGTACAAGCGCTGGGTGTGATGCGCGAGTTGAGGTTGAATCCTGAGAAGGTCAACGTGAACGGCGGCGCAGTTGCGATCGGCCACCCCATCGGCGCCAGCGGCGCACGCGTCCTGGTCACCCTGATCTACGAGATGATCCGCCGAGACGTAAAGCGCGGCATAGCTGCCCTGTGCCTGGGTGGAGGGAATGCGGTGGCGATGGCGGTAGAACGCTAGGCGGGAGCTGACCCTCCGTGTTCCCCTGTGTTTCCTTTGCTGAGAGCTTCCGCCTCTAGTTCACACCGGCGACCGGCAAGGTTACGGTAAACACCCCTCCACCGTCCGCAGCGTTGGCGGCTTCCACCGTTCCGTTGTGCTCTTTCATGACGGATTTGCAGATGCTGAGGCCCAATCCCGTCCCGCGCCCCGGCCGCTTGGTCGTATAGAACGGATCAAAGATGCTCGGCAGATTCTCCTTCGGGATACCGGGTCCGTCATCATGGAAGCTGACCCACACTGTCTTATCCCCCTTGCCAAGCCGAATGCGAAGCGTTCCCCGGTCCCGCGCCTCGCGGATTGCCTGCTCCGCATTGACAATCAGGTTCAGGAACACCTGCATCAACTGGTGTGGATCCCCCAACGCATACGGAATCCCAGTCTCCTTCAGAAAGTCGACGGTGATGTTGTTCTTGCGCAGAGAATAAGCGTGCAGATTCAACGTGCGCTCCACGACCTCGACCAGATTGATGCGGCTCTTCCCCGGCGAGGGTGGCCGGGAGAAGTAAGTCAGGTTCTGCACGATCTCCGCTGCTCGCCGCGCCTGCTGCTGCAACATTCCAAGCTGCTTGCGTGAGGTTTCGTTAGTTTCGGTATCCTGCAGCAGTTCACTCACGCCCAGGATGCTGGTCAGCGGGTTATTCAGTTCATGTGCGACCCCACCAATCATCGCGCCCATGGCCGCCAGCCGCTCGCTCTCCACAATCTGCCGCTCCAGCTTCCGTTCGATGGTTATGTCGCGCAAGGAGAAAATTACAGCTCTGATTTTTCCTTCCGAGTCCACAAGCCGGCTGCCCGAAGCGCGCATCGTGCGTGCGCTGCCATCGCGATGCCGTGCCGCATACTCTGCCGCGCCGAACGCCTGATCACCCGAAACCAGCGTGCCGTAGAGTGAAACCAGGTCCGGAGAGTGCGCCACGATCTCCGAAATCTTTTTCCCGAGCATCTCCTCCGGCTGGTAGCCGAGAATATCGCGAGCGCGTGAACTCACGAACGTATATCGCTCCTCGAGATCCACCACCAGAATCAGATCCGGAAAACCCTCCAACAAGCGGCTGCGGAACTCCTCCTGCTGTTCGAGTTCCCGCTCCATCTTGCGTTTTTCCGTGATGTCAACCAACGTTCCCTGGTAGCGAATGATGTTCCCCGACGAATCCCACACCGCCCGCGAAGAATCGAGAAATATTGCTGCCATCCCGTCTTTGCGGCGAAGTTTGATCTCACGCGTACGAACGCCCCCGCGATCATCCACAGCACGTCCTAACACCGGAGGTCCCCCATCGAAACTCAACGCCGCGGCCTCGACCGACAGCAGATCGCGCTTTTCTGTGTATCCCAGCATGCTGACCAGTGCGGGATTCGCATCCAGCAACTTTCCTTCCGGTGTGCTGAAATACACTCCCTCCTGCAGCGTTTCGAAGAGCTCCGTAAAGCGCAGTTCTTTTTCGCGCTGCTCAGTGATATCCCGTCCCAGGATGCTAGCTCCCACCACTTCGTCGCCCTTCAGGATTCCATTTAGCACGCAATCAAAGTACAGCGGCCGCGTGCTGTTCTTCAGGCGCACCCGCGCCGTTCCTGCCCAGCGTCTCTTCTCGAGAAATCGTCCCAGACTGCGCTCTACCTCCTCGCGCGCCGGTTCATCCACCAGGTCGTAGATCTTGCTTCCCACTAACTGCGAATAGGTCAGTCCAGTCAATTCCGTAATGCGCCGATTGACCGTTCGTAATGTCCCATCCAACGATACCGCGCACGCCGGATCATCGAGCGAGTCAATCAGTTCCTTGAAGTTGCGCTGCGAGCGCATAATCACCTGGCTCAGTTGATCCAGTTGCTCCTCAGAAGGCGCCGCTCCAACGTGGTCTTGCAGGCCCCGGAGCAGCCCTTTGAGCTCGCTGACCTCCTGCCGCCGCCCATAGGCGTAAACCGCAAACAAAATCGAGAGCGCGAGCACTCCGACCGGAATAGCTCGAAGCTGATAAGGGATTGCTTCAAGCCTCTCCCAAAGCAGTACGGTCAGCGCGACCGCCAGCAGCAGCATGAAGCCCAGGATCCAACGCCAGAGTTGAGACTCTTCACGATCAAGATTTCCCGCAGGATGTGACGGATGTGGAGGCAGATCCGGCTCCGTACTCATAAGAAATAGAAGGTTCTTCCTGAATGCCCCATCCTAATGCACCGCAATCAACGCCAACAACCCGATTGTGTGACTCCATTGGTTCCGGAGGATCAGGGACCGTTGCCCCAAATCGTGGCCAGGGACACCCATCATTCCTCCCAATTTGGGACTTTCCACAGCCTTAGTGGCATCCGTCACAGCCAGCCTTCGCCAGCAGTCCTTAAGGTAGGTTCGAGGCATCCGAGCGGCTATCAGGCCCCTCGGGTACCCGGAATAACTGGGGAAGCGCGAGAAGTAGGTGCTGACCGTCCGATGAGTCCGTTTCCATGCTTTACAAGACCTTGAGCGCCGCAGTCTACGGAATCGATGCCAACATCATCCAGGTCGAGGTTGACTGCTCCGGTATCAAGTGCGACCAGGATCGTTTCCATACGGTCGGCCTGCCTGATGCCGCGGTACGCGAAAGCCGCGATCGGGTGCGCGCCGCGCTGAAAAACTGCGGCTACGACATCCCGCCCACACAGATCACCATCAATCTCGCTCCTGCGGATATCAAGAAAGAGGGCTCCGGATTTGACCTGCCGATGGCCCTCGGGATCGTTGGCGCCTATGGCGGCTTGACCAAGAAGGAGATTTCGGACTGCCTGTTCGTCGGGGAACTCTCCCTTGACGGTGGTGTCCGCGGCGTGCGCGGTGCCTTGCCCATCGCCATCGAAGCCCGCGGACGAAAGATTTCGCGTATGGTCGTTCCCGAAGCCAATGCCAAAGAAGCGGCAATGGTGGGCGGTGTTGATGTCTACCCGGTCCGTTCCCCCCTTGACGTGATCCACTTCTTGAACTCCGGCAACGGCATCGCCCCTATCAAAGCTGACGCTTCGCCGCACGAACCAACTCGTCGAAGGGGTCCTCGGGCACAGCTTCCTCGACACCCTCCCGGCACGACTGATCGGCGACAAAGCCTATGACAGTGACCGACTGGATCGCGATTTGGCCGAGCGCTACGGGATCGAAATGATCGCACCCCATCGCGGAGAGCGGCGAACGCCAACCCAGGACGGGCGTCCCCTGCGTCGCTATCGCCGACGCTGGCGACTGGAACGACTCTTCGCGTGGCTGCATCATTTTCGTCGGCTAGTAATTCGCTGGGAGTTCCACGTCGAGAACTTCTTCGGCATGGTCCGCCTTGGCTGCATGCAAATTCTGTTCAGGTATTTATGAGACCAGTTCTAGTCAGAATTGGGCAAGTCTGGAGAGCGAATGAGTGATGAGGATTTGCGCCCAATCTACTTGGAAATCCAAACTCCGGTGGAACAATCGCTGTTCGAGAGCAAAACATCTACTTCCTCAATATCGTTGGAAGCGCTTGACCAGCGAAATGCGGGCCCAATTGCGCGTCGGCTAATTGCCCTACCTACGCGGCCCACGTCTCCACGAATGCGCAGCCATTCTTCTCCAAGTATTCTTTAGACGCTCTCGCAAGTGATTCCCGCGCGGAATTTACCTCAGCGACGGCTTGCTCGATGAGAAGATCGAGTTGAATGTAGTCCACGCTCTGTTGGGAACTCATCTTCTCAGCAAAGGCTTTGGCTTTGAGTGCGCTGTCCGCGGCCTGCTTCGCGACTCTGTATGCGGAGGCAATCTTAGCTAACGCTTTGAAATCGGCGGTGAAATCAGCAGTGTGGCCCGTGATGGCGTTGAGTCCCCAAGCGTTCAAAACAGATTGCGCCAACTCGTCCGCGCCGTCTATGAGTTCTTCGATAGTCGGCACGCTATCTGACAATGGGGGAAATGCCGTGTTCATAACTAAACTCCAAGAAAGAGGAACGTGCGGTGAACGTAGGTTCGCTCTCACCTTTCTAGCGTGCAATGCCACAAAACACCATCAGTGGTGACGAAGATCACATGAGCTTCCCTCGGCGGGTCTTGGTTCGAACCATGAACAAGGATAACTGTCGTGATTAGACTAAACGCTCAAATCGCCTGCTCCCCAAACGCGGGGGCCATCCTTCTATTTCTTTTTTGCCGCTTTCCACTTTGCCCACCATGCCCGCTGCCGCCACGATCCAGGGGCGGGCTTTTCACTGCCTGCCCCGCGCCACTACCACAACCCACCAGCGCCGCAAAAAACTCATCGCCACGGGATCGGCAGACCGTCATTTTGGGGTGGTTTTTTGCCTGCAAGGTATTCGGTGACCATGCTAAAACCCGCAATTTTCTTGGCTTTCCTTACATATACGCAGCTCCGCACTACTACCAAATGATGCCGTGTAATACCATTACGGCCGCTATTCGGCCCCTATGCTTCCGCTTGCGACAGCGCCTGCACAATTAGCTTCCCGCTTCGGCTGTCTGCCTTCAAATACGTACTGCGTGCTTCCATGTGACTCCGATCACCCAGTTTCGTAGCACCACATTCAGCCGATTCCGATTGGTCTATGGCAACCTGTGCTGAACCGAGGTGCCATATGACTCAAGAGAGGACGGAACATGCATACCGAGTAGCAGCGTGGTGGACGTCCGGCCTGACCGGCCTCGCCAAGTCAGACACCGCACCAAACGCCATCCATTTCACCGCCCCATTCGAGTTCGGTGGACTCCAAGGCCGCTGGACTCCTGAAGAACTCCTGCTGGCCGCCATCGCTGGTTGCTTCACTACCACCGTTCGGTCAATCGCGGGCAATCGATTTGAGTTCGGCGATCTGGGAGTAGAGGTTATGGGCACAATTCGCAAGGCTGAGTCAGGCTATCGCTTCACCAGCATCACAATCCGCCCGAGTCTCCGGATCGCTTCGCCAGCTGAGCGGGAACGTGCCTTCGATCTTCTAGACAAAGCGGAGAAGCAGTGCTTGATTTCCCGTGCCCTCGACGTACCCGTAACATTCGAGCCGCAACTCGAGGTCGCGCAGGTCTTATCCGTAGTCGAATGAAAGACATACGTAGTTCATGAGGGCGAGAAAATGCGATCCCAGGACTTGATCAATGATTGCCTCAATTGTCCAATGAGAGGTGATCAGTTCTTCTGTGATTTTTCCGTGCGCTGTCTAGAGTGCCTGAATGGGCTGAAGTGTAGCTGCAAACGTACGAAGGGAGAGCAACTCTTCACCGAGGGGCAACCAGCGGACGGCATCTTTGTACTTTGCTCGGGCAGGGCAAAACTGTCGATGGCTTCTTACGAGGGTAGGACGATCATCATTAATATTTCGGAAGCTGGAGACGTTCTGGGCCTGAACGCGGTGATTTCCGACCGCCCGTATGAAGTTACGGCGGAATTGATGAAGCCCGGACAAGATGCGTTTATTCCTCGGCCCCTTTTGCTGCAATTCATGAAGGACAACGAAGAAGTGGCCATGCACGTCACCGAGCATTTGAGTGGCAGCTACTACACCGCCCATGAGGCAATTCGCAGTGTCGGTCTTGCATCGAATCCGGCGCAAAGGCTTGCTAAGCTTCTGCTCTCGTTGTGTCCGAATACCCCTGAGGAGGATGATGGCGAAGATTCGTTACTCGGCCTGACACATCAGGAAATTGCTGACATCCTCGGGTTGAGCCGGCAGACCGTAACGCGGGAATTTTCCGAATTCAGAAAGGAGGGTCTGTTACAGGTGAGCGGATCGAGCCATTGGATCTGTGACCGACTGGCACTTGGAGAGATCGCTCAGTTGTGACCTCCTTAACGAGACGTCGAGTGTGAATAGGATGTCGCCAAGATTGATAACGGGCGCAGGAACTAAAGTAGTTGTAAGAATACGCTTGCCACTGATCTGGTCGAAGGGCGGCCAGATAGGGTCGCAGTGTTGCATTTATAAACAATGCATCTAGAGGCGCACCTTGGCACTGGCTATTTTTGCTTGACAAGAGTAACCGCCTGCGGGAGTGTGGTCGAGATAGAGGTCACAGCGATAGCGTGATTGTCATTGTGCGCGCCCGGTAAGGTTACGCTCGGGATTTCGGTTCTAAGTAAGCGTAAAGCTGTGCGCTGATGTCATGACGTTAGTTTGTGGATGGTGCGGCGGCACCATTGACCGTCCCGATTACAGCCGCACGCCCGACCCTGGTACGATATACGGTTTGTGCCCGACTTGTTCTGAAGTTCTTACCTCCCAAGATATCGGCGTATCGCTGCAAAGCCATCTCGATAGTATTCCGATTCCCATTCTGTTAATCGACAGCCATAACACGGTCGTAGCTATGAATGCCAAGGCTGGCGATACGTTGGGATGGGCATCGGTCCTAGATCAAGCCTTTGGACGAGTGTTTGACTGTATCTATTCACGTCGTCCAGAGGGATGCACTCGATCGATCCATTGTTCAGGCTGTGCCATTCGCAAAGCCATTGCAATCACATTTGACACGGGCGAACCGCAGATTCACGTGCCAGCAACACTTAGCGTCGAGAATCCCGACCGACTTTCGGAGGCTGTGTTTGCAATCACGACGGTGAGGAGAGACGGAGTCGTCCTGCTAAGGGTTGAGGAGCGTCCAGTTCCTTGAGTCCGATGTTTAAAGAAATAGGCCATTGGGCGTGGTTTCAAAGCGAAACCCATGGCCCTCTATTTCTTCTTGGCGGCCTTCCACTTCGCCCACCGTGCCCGCTGCGCAGCCGCAATGCGCTTGCGGGCTGCTGCCGATAGCCTGCGCCTGCCAGTGCGGGCCGTGCCGCGTGTGCTTGATGTTCCGGTAAGCGCTTTCAGCGCCGCGTCAATGCGGGCGCGTTCTTGTTGAAGCAACTGAACAATGCTTGCGAGTTTGTCCATGGCCCGGATTGTAGCACTCAGTCGCGCCAGCTTAGATCAACCTCGTCTTCAGGTTTGGTTGGTCTCAAAGTGAAATTCCCCATTGTTTTTCGCTCTATAATCTGCGATTGGGGGCATTTTTCCTCTTCGCGGGGCGAGGTGGAGGGCAGCAATGTCAGGGACGGGTAGGCGCGAATCATATCAGTGGGAGACATATGAAAGAAAGCTGAAAGCAGTGCAGTATACAAGCGTCTTCCAGCGTCTTGCGGAAGACCGAGGAATTGGCACGCCGTATTACAAATTACGTGACAATGTCTTATCTTTGGACAATGTACAGTGGCTTCTTGCAGGTCCGTTTCTTGCGCCACCTCATGGTCTGGACATGCTGGTGCCACGACCAATGCCGGGTTTCCCGAAGGTCCCGCAAAACAGCTCTCACGTTAACAGTCAGGTTCTTGCCCAGCGTACTCTGGAGCTAAAGCAACAATTCCAACGCCAGTATGATGCAGACATGGTGGCCCTTGAAGCTTTGCGACGCGGCTGTCTAGACTAGCAGGATGCGGAAAAATGAATGATGCGACTTAGATCCTATGCCCAGTTCGAGATTTTATGACTCTGAGAAGAGCGTTGGCCGGCTACGCTTGTGGCCAGAAGGTTCGTTGTCGGGACCAGAGGACACACATCGGCCTTGGCTCAGGTCGTTTGAATAGCCAAATTCCGCATGCGTATTAAGTTGTAAGCGGCGGCTGCGAAGGTGAAGTTCCATTCCACCTTGAAGAGGCCCCGGTGCCGAACCTTCCGCAACAACGCAATGGTCTTGAGCCAGCCGAAGCATTCTTCAATGCGCTTTCGCTTTTTCTGACTGATGGCATACCCGACGTGTTGGGTCGTACGAGCATCAATGGCACTCCCCCCGGGGCGCTCCAGGTTTTGGGCCACGTGCGGCGTGACCTTTAAGTTTCGGCACTCGGCCACAAAGTCGGCTGTATCATATGCCTTGTCGCCTCCTACCGTGACCTGTTTCGTGCCAGGAATTTGTTCCAGCATGACGAGCGCCGCGTCGCGCTCGGCGGTTCCGTTGGCCTCGAACACCTCAGTGTTTACGATCAGTCCGTTGCGATTCTCCACCAGAAGATTCCCGTTGTAACTGAGCTTGGCTTCTTTGCCCTTGCCTTTGCGTGCCATCTTCGCATCTGGGTCCGTCTTCGATTCATGCGTGTCGTTTGACCGCTTTTCCCCATGGAAATCCACCGTCGCATTGCCCGGATCGTCCGGAGGAACCGCGTTCTTACCATCCTTGCGCTGATAACTCTTCACACTCGCCCAAGCTTCCAGCAGAGTTCCATCTACCGTGAAGTGCTCGTCGGAGAGCAGACCCCGCTCCCGCGCCTGCTGCAGCACGGCTGCATCCGCGGGAGTAAGACAGCTTGCAGCAGGCAACGCCATTCCCGCCGTTCGCAAGCAGATTCAACTTGTCTATCAGCTTCTGAACGATTCGTGCCCGCATTGTGCGCGCGCGCCAGAAGCAACTCGATCGCTTGGCCACCTCCCGTCAGAAGCTCTATTGCAACGCCCAGATGACCTCCCGGCATATCCGTACGTTCTGCGAACTCTCCGCCGATTGCGAACGCCTGCTGGAACGCGCCATGACGCAGCAAGGCCTGAGCGCCCGCGCTCACGACCGCATCCTCAAAGTGGCAGGCACGATCGCCGACTTGGAAGACGTCGCTAATCTGTTACCGAAGCACATCGCCGAAGCCATCCAATACCGAGTCTGGACCGAACGTATGGGCGTGAGGAACAGAGATAAGATTGGCAGTAGGACGTCGAGACGGAAACGAACACGGATTCTACCGTGCAAACGGACAACGAAAGGCGACTCTGATACGCGAACATGAAAAGCCGCTTTGCGGCTTGTCACGCTTGCCGTAATTCACAGCGGAGGATGGGACACTGTTCGCGAGGAATCTGGTATAGAAACGATAGTACTTCCCCGCTTTTACCGCGCCGCCGATTGCTGCTTGCGCTTCTCCCACTCCTCGCTCCGGAACAAATGCGGTCCGACTTCAATCAGCCGCGGCAGCATTTCAAAAACGGATACTGGAGTCCACCTCACTCCCTCACGGGTTCGACATCCGCGGCGATTGAGTTCAGTGGCAATGCGCGTGTAGGACCCTTCCTGAACGATGAGTTCCATCATCTGGAACAGAGTTTCCCGCTCATTCGGATCTTCTTCCAGTCGTTGCGTGTCCGGAGAGACTCGGAGCCCAAAGGGTACCTCGACCGGCAGAGGTTCCTCCGCGCTTTCGACTTCCCGCTCCCACTCGAGGGCCACAAGCTTCCAGCCCTTCTCTACCTGCTGCTTGAGGTCAGTCTCGGCAACCGGTCCTGAAACCACCTGCCGCACCCGCTCTGTCTTCTTCATGGATCGACACCTCTGCCCAAATCTGACAAGTTTCACAGCACCCCGATTTCCGAAGTGTCGCGGTGCAAAGTCCAGTCTTTCGAATAACGAAAGTGCTGGATAGACAGGTTACTCTGTCCGCTTGTGGACTCACGTGTTCGGAATAAGACAGTCGATCGTTCCATTGATTGATGTCGGCAGCCTTCGTAATATGAGCCTTCCCCCGATCCACCCAAAGATGATCGGACAAACTATCTCGCACTACCGCATTGTGGAGAAACTTGGCGGTGGTGGGATGGGCGTCGTCTACAAGGCCGAAGATACACGCCTCCATCGTTTTGTTGCCGACGAGGTCGCTCGCGATCCCCAGGCGCTCAGCCGCTTCCAGCGTGAGGCGCAAGCCGCCTCGGGCGCTCAACCATCCCAACATTTGCACGATTCATGACATCGGCGAGGAGAACGGTCTGACGTTCATCGCCGTGGAATACCTGGAAGGGACGACCCTGAAGCACCGCATCGCCGGGCGCCCGCTCGATCTCGAAATTCTCTGCCTCTCGCAATCGAAATCGCCGACGCGCTCGATGCTGCCCATGCCGAGGGTATCGTGCACCGCGACATCAAGCCCGCCAACATCTTCGTAACGGAGCGCGGCCACGCCAAGATCCTCGACTTCGGACTGGCGAAAGTCGCGCCGGCTGACAGATCTTCTTCTGCCAACACGCAAACGCGTACCGCCTACGAACAGCAATTGACCAGCCCCGGCGCCACGGTGGGAACGGTCGCCTACATGTCTCCCGAGCAGGTTCGCGCCAAAGAACTCGATGCCCGCACCGACTTGTTCTCCTTTGCAGCAGTCCTTTACGAGATGTCGACCCTCACCTTGCCGTTCCAGGGCGAGAGTTCCGGATTAATCAAAACGATCCTCGAATCGGCCCCACCGTCGGCAATTCGCTTCAATCCGGCACTCCCGCCCAACCTCGAAGACATCATCGGCAAAGCTCTGGAGAAAGATCGTAACTTGCGCTCCAGAGCGCCGCTGAGATGCGGACCGACCTCCAGCGCCTGAAGCGCGACACAGACTCCCGGATGCTCCGGTGTCTCCGCAGCCTCTCCCAGCGAGAGAAAACTCCGATTATGTGTACTTCCACGAGGAGAACGAGCCCTCAGTCATGCGAGTCGGTGTCCGGGATTTCGATAGACCCGAGCTAGCAAATCGCAAGGCCAAGACCCGCCCGCAGCGTCCTGCTGCGAGCGGGCTTGTGAGAAGTTCGACTAAGTTTCTAGAACACCAGCTTGGCTCCCAGCTGGAATTCTCGAGGATCAAACGCTGACGTGACCTCACCGAAGTTGCCCGATCCGGCATTGAGGCTGATACCACCCGTGTTCACGTCTCCATGGAACTGGGTGTGATTCCAGGTGTTGAAGGCGTCCGCACGCAGTTCGAACCGGCTTCCCCGAGACTCGCTGATCGTAAAGCTCTTGAACAGCGAGAGGTTCCAGTTTTGCCGTCCCGGGCCACGCAACGCGTTGAATCCCAGGTTGCCATAAATGTCGTTGCCAACTCCCGTCGGCACCGAGAATATGGCTGGGTTAAACCAGGCCTCAGCAGTCTTCGGATAGGTAATCGCTCCATTGACGTTCGGCCGGTTGCCAGAGTTCTGGATCACGCTCGCCACGTTCGTACCGGCCACGCCGAGATTCAACGGCGCACCCGACATGAAGTTGACGATTCCAGACAGCCGCCACCCACCCAGCGTGGTCTTCAGCAACTTGTCCGTCGTGTTGCGGAAGATCGGCAACTCGTAAACGAAGTTCACGAATCCGACATTGGCGCGATCATATGAAGATGGTCCCACGTCGTACTTCCATCCCACATACGGATTGGTGATGTTGTTTAGGTCACCACCGTTACCCGTGCCACCCACGTTGGGATCGATGGCTTTCGAGTAGGTGTAGGCAACCTGCAGATACAGATCGCGAGTCAACTGCCCGTGCAACTCAGTCTGGAGTGCGTTGTAGTGGCCGTTTCCGCCATTCGCGTACATGCGGATTGCGCCATAGCCAGCATACCCGTACAGTTGGTTGATGCCCTTGTTGTTCGTCGCGATCAGCGTTGGAATGTCAGCATACGGCGGGAGGTTGATTTCCTCAGCGTAACTCATATGGCGGCTCTGGCTGCCTACATACGCCATCGACAGAACCGTCCGTTTGCTGAGGGATTGCTGCACACCCGCACTATATTGGTACGTGGTAGGCAGCTTGTAGTTCCGGCCCAGAATTCCTGTGATTCCCAGAGGAAGAATCGGCAGGTTTGCCGCTGTCATCGTATCCCCGGTAGTCACGTTGTATCCGGGGTTCGACAGGGACACACTGTTGAGAGTCGGCCCCGCATTCATCGGCGGGTTGCCAGCTCCGTTATACATATCGTTGCCCTGCACGCGGTCGAACATCATCCCGAATCCGCCACGGACAATGGTCTTGGCTTGACCGGTTAGGTCGTACGCAAAACCGACGCGCGGGCCGAAGTTCGCCCATGTATTGTCGACCAACCCTTTGGGAATTCCATTCACACCGCCAATTCCAAGCCCATTCTTGTAGAAGGGAATTCCAGCCAGGATCGGGTTCGGGCTGCTGCCGAACGCTGCGGCTGGCGTGGCTGCTGTGCACCCGGGCCCGATGGCGGTGCAAATTGAGCCGTCGCTCGTATTGATCACTGCTGCATTTGCCGGATTGTAAAGGTTGGGATAGAAATTCGCCGACTGGTGATGGGCTTCATACGTGTGTGGCATGCCATCCCAGCGCAGCCCATAGTTCAATGTCAGGTGGTTGGTAGCGCGCCAGGTGTCTTGTGCGTACGCAGCCCAGTTGACATTGTTCCAGTGGCCCTGATCCTGCACAGCATTTTCCACATACTGCTGTGCATAGCCTAGTAGGTAATCAGCGAAGTCGTACCCGCACTTGACCGTATCGCTGGCCACGCATCCCGCAGGTTTGGTAAACGACCCGTCAAAAGTAAACTGTCCTTCAGTCGTCGTGAAATACGACTGCACTTTTTTGTACAGCATCCAGCTGAAGCCGAACTTGAACTGGTGTGCACCTTTGGTCCAGGAAAGATCGTCGCGAATCTGATAATCGTTCGCAGCGTTGTTCCAGGGCGTCCAGGCGGCCGTATAGGTTGCTCCCGTAATCCCACCCAGTGCGATCTGCGGGATGCGATTCTGGGCGTTCGGTCCGCTGAAGAGCCGGTTGAACTGGAACCCGGACGGAGCCGAGACCAATCCTAGCGGCAGAATGTGAATGCGGTTCCCGTCGTAGTTGAAAGAAACCTCATTCAACAGCGTCGGGTTGATCGTGTGGGTCGCGTGAACCACAGCACTATAGGCCGGGTTGCCAAATGTGTTCCCGATCGAAGGAACGTTATCGGGGCCCCACATGGTCGTCCCATAGTTCTGTGAGATATGGTCGGCGACCCAGTGTCCGAATATGGAGAACTTGCTGTTGAACGTGTGATCCACGCGCACGATCTCTTCACGTACGTTGGTGGGCACGTTATTGCCGCCAACAAAGCTCGCTCCGCTATTCGGCTGTGGGAAGATGCCTCCGTATTTGCCGCCTGCGGTCAGCAGTGCCGCCGCGTTGGGATCGATCAGGCAGGCCGGAATCGTGTTGTTGGGGAACGGCTGCCCGGATGTCAGAGTAGCCAGCACTGCTGCTGAGCAGTTCGCTCCTAAATTCGCAATTCCCGTCGGAACCGCGATCTCCAGCGTTTTGCCGTTGTACTCGGAAGGTAGAACTGCATCGCCCGCCGCATTCGGATACGAACTCGCCAGCGGAACCGTCTGGTTCAGCAGTTGACCCTGAATCAGCCGGCGCCATTCCATGTTGTAGAAGAAGAATGTCTTGTGATCGCTCTTCCAGAAATCAACCGGACCACCTCCGTTAAAACCAAACAGGTTGTAACGAAGCTCCGCCACCTTGGCCGGGGGCCGGTTGAAGTAGTTGCGCGCATCAAAGGCGTCATTGCGGCCGAACCACCAGGCGCTCGCGTGATATTGCCTGGTGCCGGACTTTACTACCTGAGTGATGGTGGTGGCGCCCGCCATCCCGTATTCGGCGCCGTAGTTCGAGGTATTGAGACGGAATTCGCCAATGGATTCCAGCGATGGTGCTACGCTGGCCTGGCTGCCGCCCCGGTCTAGATTCTCACCACCGTCAATCAACAGCAGGTTGTGCCCGATGCGCCCACCGTTGATGCTGACGTTGTTATCGCCGCTCACCGCCGTAGGGCTGATATTGTCTCCTTGCAGACTCACCGCCCCGGGCGCCAAAGCGTACAGGTTGTACAGCGTCCGCCCGTTTGTAGGCAGGTCGCTGACCTGTTTCGAAGTCACCATACTGCTCACTTCGCTCGAATCGGTCTGCACGGCTACGGCGTTAGCTTCGACCGTGATGGTTTCCTGTATGTTGCCGACCGCAAGGTTAAAGTCGACTCTGGTGCGGTCTCCAACCTGCAGCAGAAGATCTTTCCTCTCTCCCGCCTTGAAGCCCGCGGCCTGCGCCCGCACAAGATAGGTCCCGATGCGAAGATCGGGTGCGACATACTGTCCATCTCCAGTAGTCGTAATCGTACGAACAATCCCCGTATCGGTATTCGTGATGATGATGGAAGCATTTGGAACCGCTGCTCCACTCGGGTCTGTGACGGTACCCACAATCGTCGCCGACTGCTGAGCCAGAGCAACCGAGCCAAAGGCTACAATTATGAGGAAGAGGAAGAGTAGCAGACGAAAGTCAGAGTTCCTCGACACATCTCCCTGACCCCCGTCGAACGAGAGTAGATTCATTTCCAGCCTCCAGGATTATTTGGAATGCTCGAGAGAACCTCGAGCGTGACGCTGGGAACATCACAACTACATAATCCTGCTTTTTGTGTTAGGTCAGATGACCGATCGCTGTCAAGAAAAATCGTTTTTCTATTAGCGTTTTAGCCATTCTCGACGTGACCTGAATCACATGTGTTTGGTCAGGGATTGTGTGCGACTACGCACACTCACCTCGCAAACTGTGCGACTGCTTGTCCTTTTTGGATAACTGGGCGACCCTGCGGTAATAACTGCAACTAATATCAGTCTGTCTCGTCTAATTCACAGAAGCCTTCAGCGAATTCAATTTCTTTGCTCTCGGCTTTCTCTCCCTCACCTGGGAATGAGGGAAGGGGGCGATACACTCGGGCGAGAGGGGTCGCCCCCAACAAGTCCTGCCATGGGTGCGGTCGGAGTGCCGAGCCGTTCATATGAGGCACTCAACTTGAAATGTGACTGTTTTAGAATTTGCCGGCGTTAGAATCCCTTCGCTTTCAATATCGTGTCGAGATCCTCCGGATGCAGCGCCCGCGTCATCGCCTCTTCCCGCAGCAGATCGTGCTGAAACACTAACTGTGCCAGTGATTCCTCCAGCGTAAACGATCCCTGCTTGCGAGTAATCGTGATCTCCTGATGCAGATGCTGCAGCGCGTTCTTTCGGATATGCTGCCGGGCCCCGTAACCCACCATAAGCAACTCCGCAGCCGGAATGCGCCCACCGTTGCGTTTCGGGATCAGCGTCTGTGTGAGCATCGCCGCCAGCGCCATCGCCATCTCTGCTCGCACCGTATGTTGCCGCTCCTGGGGAAAAGAATCTGCAATCCGCGACACGGTCGATGCCGCATCGGTCGTGTGCAGTGTCGTGAACACCAGATGCCCCGTCTCCGCTGCGGACAGCGCAATCCGCGCCGTCTCCGAATCCCGCATCTCGCCCACCACAATCACGTCAGGAGCCTGCCGCATCGCCGCGCGCAACGCCGTAGGGAAGTCCGGCGCATCCACTCCGATTTCGACCTGTTCGATCACGCTCTTGCTATGCGCATGCTCATACTCGATTGGATCCTCGATCGTGACGATATGCCGCGGCTCGCGTTGATTTATCTCGTTTACCAGCGCTGCCAGAGTTGTAGTCTTCCCAGACCCGGTCGCTCCGCCGATAATCACCAGCCCACGCTGCAGGTTCGCCAGCGCGTTCACTCCTGCGGGCAACCGCAGTTCGCTGAGCGGTGGGATTCTCGATGGCAACGCCCGTACCGTGGCCGCCGAGCGTCCTCGCTCCCGGTGGAGATTGATGCGGAACCGTCCCACCCCATCGACTCGATAGGACGAATCCGCAATCCCGTACTGTTGATATTCTTCCCGTGCATGGGCTGCCAGGACAGGGAACACCGCCGCCTCGATCTCTTCGCCGCTCAACGCCCTATCGCCAATCGGCGACACCACGCCTTCGAAGCGTATCGACGCAGGAGCGTTTGGGACCAGCAGAAGGTCGCTGCCGTTACGCGCAACGAGCTCGCTGAGCCAGTGTTTGAGCGCAGCACACTCATGAGGGAGCTTTTCGGGGTGAATTGCCTGAACGCGGGCGGAATTGGCCTCAGCAGTCATGATCTTCTCTTGGATGCGGGAACCCGGGGCATCGACCCCACAGAATGGCTCCAGCAATAATAAGGAACGCCAAGCAGGAAATTCTTGTCGGAAATCAAATTCCTCCGTTCTCAGGGTATATTCACTCGGATCTCACCGGGAAACTCAATTTCACTTGACCTGATTCTGCTTGAACGATAGCCTCCCACACGTCATCCACCGTCGCCCCGGAGGCTAACCAATGACTCCACTCTCCGATCTATGGCTCCCGGTCGTGCTCTCGGCAGTCATCGTCTTCGTCGCCAGCTCCATCATGCACATGCTGCTCCCCTACCATCGTGGCGACTACAAGCAGTTGCCCGATGAAGACAACACTCGCTCCGCCCTGCGTGCCGCAGGCCTGAAGCGTGGCCTCTACATCTTTCCCTTCGGCACCCACAAAGACATGAAGTCCCCCGCGATGATCGAGAAATACAACCAGGGCCCGGTCGGCATGATGATTGTCTTCCCGAACGGGTCACCCTTCATGCCGAAGTTTCTCGGGCTGTGGCTCGGCTACTGCTTGCTGATCGGATTCTTCGTAGCCTATCTCACGGCGCATACCGTCCCGCCGCACACGTACTACCTGGCGGTGTTCCGTATCGTCGGGACCGCTGCATTCCTCTCCTTCGGCCTCGGTCCCTTGGCGAACGTTATTTGGAAGGGATATCCCTGGAGCTTCGTCCTGAAAGAAGCGGTAGACGGTCTCATCTACGCACTACTAATGGCGGGAACCTTCGGTTGGCTTTGGCCAAGATAAATCGTAGGGGCGGACGCCTTCGTCCGCCCCGCGGGCGCAGCGAGCGTGTAGCCGGTCGAACTCTCAGGTGCGGGTGCCCCTTCTCCCTGATTTTGGTAGAAGCGGGGATTTTCGTTTCGCAATCCCGGGGAAGGCTACTAATTCTCCTCCCGCAGCCGCATATTCCCCGTTCGCAAATACCTGCTATGCCATCCCAGCGACTCGGTCAGCAAATGCGGCGTATGCTTCCCGTACGAAAGCGACTCAGCTCGCGACAAATAATCTTTCAACAGCGGCTTGTACTCCGGCGACGCGCACTTCTCGATAATCAGCTTCGCCCGTTCCTTAGGCGAAAGCCCACGCAAGTCCGCCAGCCCCTGCTCGGTGACCAGCACTTGTGTGTCGTGCTCGGTATGATCGACATGCGAAACCATCGGCACGATCGTCGAAATGCTCCCACCCTTCGCCGAAGACGGCGCCATGAAAATCGACAGATATCCATTCCGAGCGAAGTCCCCCGACCCGCCTATCCCATTCTGAATCCGCGATCCCATCACGTGCGTAGAGTTCACGTTGCCGTAGATATCCGCCTCAATCATCCCGTTCATCGCGATCACGCCGAGCCGCCGAATGATCCCCGGATTGTTCGAAATCTCCTGCGGCCGCAGCACGATCCGCTCGCGATAGGTGGCCATGTCGGCGTTCACTTCATTCAACATCTCCGGACTCAGCGAAAACGCGGTCGCCGAAGCCGACGTCAACTTCCCTGACTTCAGTAGTCGGATCATCCCGTCCTGAATGACTTCCGTATAAGAGGTAAGTCCTTCAAACGGCCCTTCCTCGAGCCCGAAGAGAACCGCATTAGCAATATTCCCCACGCCAGACTGCAGTGGCAGCAGGTTCTCCGGCATCCGCCCCTTCTTCACTTCCCAGCTCAAAAACTCCAGGATGTGCCCGGCAATTTTCTTCGATCCCTCATCCGGCGTCTTGAAGGGACTGTTCCGGTCGGGAGAATCTGTCAGCACGATAGCCACAATCTTCTCGGCAGGAATGTTGAGATAAGGCGTCCCAATCCTCTGCCCAGGCTGCGTCAGAGGAATTGGCTTGCGGTTCGGCGGAGGCTCCAGCCCGTAATAAATATCGTGCATCCCCTCCAACGCCATCGGCTGCCACGAATTGACCTCTAGAATGATCCGCTCCGCGCAATCGATCCACGTCTTGTTGTTCCCGATCGACGAGCTGGGTACCACACGCCCGTCTTCCAGAATCGCCGCGACTTCAATCAACGCCACATCCAGCTTGCCCAGGAATCCATATTCCACAAACTGCGCGACGTGGCTCAGATGGATGTCCATGTAATCCATCTCTCCCGCATTGATCCGTTTCCGCGTTTCCGGATCCGACTGATATGGCAACCGCAGATGAATTCCCCCAGCCATCGCCAGCGCTCCATCCAGTTCCGGTCCTGTCGAAGCGCCAGTAAATACGCTGACCTGGAATTTTTCCCCGCGGAAATGCGCATCCGCAATCCGCTTGGCCAGTTGCACCGGCACCGCCTTCGGATAGCCCGACCCGGTGAATCCGCTCATCCCGATCTGATCCCCGCTCTGGATCAGACCAGCCGCGGTCTCGGCGCTCATAATCTTGCGTTCCAACTTGGGGTTCAAAATACGAGAGGTAGTCGCAGGCAGAGTAGTACCCATGTAGGAAGCCCTCACAATCTATGAAAGGATTTCCTTTCTACACTAAGGGGCCGCCGCCGGATGGTTCTGTGACCTGGATCACAAGCGGTGTGGGCATGTTGGCGGCGTACTGCATTGGGAAATCAGTTGCGCTAAGCGATGTCTCGGTGGGACTCAATGCCCTGGGTCGAATTCGGCGCGGTACGCTTCCCACTTCTTCTTCACATCCGCCATGATCGCCTGATACTCGGCATCATCGCGCAGGCTGTCGTAAGTCTTATCTTTCTGGAACCAGGGATAATTCACATTCCCCAATTCCACGGTCCGCCTGAGCCATAACAGTGCATTCTGTTTGTCGCCGAGCAGAGCATATACGCCACCCGTCCAGTAGGCTTGATCGCCATCGATTACCCGAGAGGGCGTGTGCTGGAAAATTCCAGGAGCGATTTTGCTTCTTTGATTCCGCGAAGCGTAGAGAAACCCAGCCATGATTTGCGCTGTTTCGTCGCTAGAACCTGCCGACAGCTGCACGGCCCGCTCAAGGGTGACTTCAGCTTCGTCCATCTTTCCTTCGTAATAGAGCAATTTACCAAGATAAGCCAGCGCTTTGAATTGATCAGGATTCTTCGCCAGAACCTGACGTAGTTCCTGCTCCGCTTCCGATGTTCTCCCGATGTACATCAGCATGCGCGCGTGCATCCAGTGTTCTTGCGGAGGCATGGGGTTTAACTCAACCACCCGGCGGTAACCCTGCTCCGCCAGCTCTCCCAGTCCCGCGTAGTAGTACGCGTACGCAAGCACCTGCCAGGCAATTTCATTGTTAGGCGCAAGCTGGACTGCCTTCTTCGCCGCCTGCATGGCTTCGCGCTCTTTGCCAGCCTCGCTGTAGACATGCGCCAGAGCGATCATTCCCTCGGGCAGTTGTGGATTGATACGTGCCGCGTTTAGGGCAGCCATCTCGGCCTTCTTCAGGTTCTCGGGGGCGTTAGCGGTGAAATTCGCGGCCTCGAACACATAGAATTCCGCCAGCAGAGCGTAGGCCTCGGCAAAGTTGCTATCCAAAGAAGTGGCGTGCAACATCAGGCGCTCTCCGTATTGCAGGCTATCGAGCTGCGAGTGCACCAGATATTCGCTGAAATGGAAGCGCGCCTGGAGATAATCGTTATAAGCCTCAAGACTGCTGGTTGCTCGCTGCTGCATTGCTCTCTGCTCCGTGGGAGAGGTCTGCACTTGCAGTCCGTCGACGACCTTGCCCGCCACCTCATCCTCAAAGGTCAGGATGTCGGCGCTTTTCAAATCGTAGCGTTGGGACCACTTGGTAGCGCCACTACGGCCATCAATGAGTTGCACCGTCACGCGGATCACGTTCGCCGAGCGCTGATAGGTTCCCTCCAGCACCGTGTCCACGCTCAAAGCCTTCGCTGCCTCGGTCACGTCCGGGGATTCCTTGGCGTATTTCAATACCGAGGTCGTAGGCCTGACCGCCAAATTCTGCAACGATGTCAGACGGCTGATGATCGCGTCTGTCATCCCGATACCCCAGGACTCGCTGCTAGTGCCTGAAATGTCACGGAAGGGAAGAACTGCCATCGTTTGGGGCGCAGTGTTGATTTCTCCTGAATGCACCCGCGCGGGTCGAAAGGAGCGAAAGCTCCACCATCCGGCAGCGACCAGGGCAATGATCCCAAGCAGCGCCGCAGCAAAGATTAACGATTTGCTGCGCCCCGCCCGCGGGCGCGCCGTTGCCGTCGCAGCGCCGAGTTGTAGTCTCTGTGACTCGGTGTCCCGCTTCACCCGTTTCAAATCAGCTTTCAGTTCCGCAGCCGACTGATACCGTACCTCCCGATCCTTCTCCAGCGCCTTCGCGATGATGTCCTCAAGCTTCGGCACTACGTCGGGATTCAACCGCACCGGCGCGACCGGCGTGCCATGCAGAATCGAGTCAAAAATCACTCCCGAAGTGTCCCCTCGAAACGGCAGCTTGCCGGTCGCGATTTCGTATAGCACCACTCCAAACGAGAACAGATCTGTCCGCCCATCCGGTTCCAGCCCCCTGACTTGCTCCGGCGACATGTAGGCGATTGTTCCCATCGTGGTGCCCGGACTCGTAAGATGCTCCTCGCCCACCGTCACGGTCGGTTCCGCAGCGGCGACTTCAGGCGACGTGCTCATCTTCGCCAGTCCGAAATCGAGGATCTTGGCGTGCCCTCGTTTCGTTACAAAGATGTTGGCCGGCTTGATATCGCGATGCACGATCCTTTCCGAATGTGCCGCCTCCAGTGCGTCCGCCACTTCAATCCCGATCTCTAGCAGCCGCTCGAGCTCCAACGGCCGGTTCGCGATCAGATGCTTCAGGGTCGTGCCGTCTAAAAACTCCATCACGATGAACGGACGCCCATCCGCCTCGTCGATCTCGTGCACCGTGCAGATATTGGGATGATTCAGTGCCGATGCGGCCTTGGCTTCACGCTGAAATCGCGCAAGCGCCTGTGGGTCCTTTGCCACCTCCTCCGGCAGAAACTTGAGGGCAACGAACCGATTTAGCTTGATGTCTTCCGCCTTGTAGACCACTCCCATCCCACCACCGCCAATTCTTTCGACAATGCGGTAGTGCGAAATGGTCTGCCCAGTCAATTGAGACGATATCTCCACTGGCCAAGATACTAGGTGCCATGCACTTTCCGGTCAACCGCCCCCATTTGTGTAGGGGCGGACGCCTTCGTCCGCCCCGCGCCCGAAGCGAAGGGCGCGTGTTGTCGCGCTCTGCCTCAACCACGGAAATGAAAACAGGGTGCCCCAATCCTGGCCGAATTTGCCAGAAGGGAGTTCTTTTCGTCTGAATTCACACTTGACGACCGAATGTTCTCGGCAGCAGGACAGCGAGGAGTCCTATCCATGGCGGTCTGGCCCTGCCATAATCCCGATATGCTCTCCACCTTTGTGGCCGACGCGAAGTTCGCCCTGCGCCAACTCCGCCGCAGTCCCGGCTTCGCCGTATCGACCATCATCACCCTGGCCTTCGGAATAGGAGCCACCACTGCCATCTTCACCCTGGTCGACGGAATCCTCCTCCGTCCGCTGCCCTTTCCCGATCGCGATCGTCTGGTTGCACTCGACACGCTGGAGTTTCCTCCCGGCGTACCTACCAACACCTTCTACGTCGACTATTCTGTCGGCACTTCCTATCCCAATTTCTTCGACTGGCAGCATCAAAACCACACGTTCGATTCGATCGCCTCCTACCAGGGAAATGCTCGCCTCATCGCCAAGGCAAATGGCGAAGGGGCACAAGTCCTCGGCTGCGGGCGCGTTTCTGCGAATCTCTTCCCGACGCTTGGCATATCACCCGAACTAGGGCGCAATTTCACGCCCGAAGAAGAGTTACCAGGCCACCGCGTCGTGGTTCTGAGTCATGAACTGTGGGTTTCACTTTTCGCCTCGTCGCCCGATGTCATTGGTCAAATTGTGCGGATCAGCGACCAGCCCTCCACGGTAGTTGGAGTCATGCCCGCGGGGTTTCACTATCCAGTGCAGCAGCCGGCCTATTTCTGGGCGACATATGCCGCCAACGCGGAAGGCCAGTTTCCGCTGACTTCGAGGCGGGACGATGACGAACTGCACATTCTCGGACGTCTCAGGCCAGGTGTCAGCATCGAGCAGGCAAGCGCCGACCTCAATACGATCCAGCGCCAGCTCGCGCAGCAGTATCCCGAAAACCGATACCGCCCCGCTGTTCTTATTCAGCCCCTTCTGAAGCAGCAGATCGGAGATAGTCGCAATGTTCTATTCCTCTTGCTCGCGTCTGTCGGAGCGGTTCTTCTGATCGGTTGCGCCAACGTTGCCGGATTGATCCTCGCCCGTGCCACTTCGCGAAAGACCGAAATCGCGGTTCGCACCGCCCTCGGTGCCAGCCGCATCCGCGTTGTGCGCCAACTTCTGATTGAGTCTCTGATCTTGGCCGTCTGCGGCGGAGTCATCGGCATCCTCGCCTCCATCCTCTTCGTGCGAGGAGGAATCCAGCTGGTCCCGAAAGATATTCCCCGCCTCTTCAACGTCTCGATCGATTGGCGAATACTCCTCTTTTCCGTCCTGCTCTCCGGACTCACAGCTCTGATCTTCGGATTGCTCCCTGCTTGGCGTATATCGCGCTCCGATCCGGCCAATGCCTTACGGGATGGTGGCGCAACCACAACTCCGGGCCGGCGCAGGAACCGCCTGCAACACACACTCGTTGTTGCCGAAACCGCTCTCGGATTTACCCTTCTGATCGGTTCCGGCCTGCTCATCAGGAGCATGCTGAACCTCCTTCATCTCGATCCCGGCTTTGACTTCAAACAAACCGTGCACTTCGATGTTGCTTTGACCCAGACGCGTTATCCCGATCCAGGCAAAGTCCCGTTCTTCCGAAAGCTCCTCCCGGAACTGGCTGCTGTTCCTGGAGTCACTCGCGTCTCGGCCGGCCATCAACTGCCAGGAAGAGGCGGCACCTGGATACAATTTACGATCCCCGGCCACCTCGACCCTCCCGACAATATCCCCACCTGCAACATGAGCGCAGTCCTGCCTGGATTTTTCGAGACTCTCTCCATCCCTCTCCTGCACGGACGCACCTTCTCCGACTACGACAATCTCGCCACCTCACCGCCTGTAGCAATCGTCAGTCGCGCCTTCGTGCGGAAGTACTTTCCCAATGAGGACCCGGTCGGCCACTATCTCACTCCGAAGTTCGAATACTCTACCGAGCCAATCATCGCCCGCCAGATCATCGGAGTAGTCGGTGACACTCTGGGCGGCGATCCTTGGGACGATCCTTATACCCCGCGCTTCTACCTGCCTTATGCCCAGAATCCCACCCACCAGCGCCCAGTGGTGGTCATGAAGGTTTCTGGAGACCCGTTAAGCTACCAGAATGCAGTCCGAGCGGTGGTACAACGTTTCGACGCCGATGCCCCAGCCTTCGACTATGAAACGTTCGGCGAGACTCTCCGGGAGATGTCTGAACAACCAAGGTTTGAAGCCGCATTGGTCTCTACTTTTGCCGCAGTCGCCCTGCTGCTTTCTGCCCTCGGCCTATATGCTGTTCTTTCTTACGTAATCGCTGAGCGAATGCGAGAGCTCGCATTGAGGATGGCATTCGGCGCTAAGCGAAGCGACATAGTCGCGATCGTCCTACGCCGTGCTTTGTTGCTGGGTGCGGTAGGAATTCTGACTGGAGCGTTCGCCTCTTTCTTGGCAACCAGGCTGGTAGCCGACTTCCTCTTCGGTGTAAAGCCGTTCGATCCCTCCACCTTCGTGGCAGTTACCATAACCCTGCTGCTAGTCTCGATCGCCTCAGCCTTGGCGCCCGCCGTCCGCGCCGCCTCCCTTGACCCAATGCGAACCCTGCACGAGCAGTAGCCAGGAACATTTTTTGAAGGAAAGTTGTGGATTGAAAGGGCGCGGCTTGAGCCGCGCCCTATTCTGATTCACTTTTGCCTTCCGCTCTGCCAGTTACTTCGCTAACGGCACATGCTCCGCCAATGGGTTCCTCGACTTCCCCACCGACTCCCGCACAACAGTCCCAGATGCCACGCTTCCCGCCGGGCGCATCACCGATTGGACGTCTGCATCCACTCTTTCGTAGTCGCACCCGTCAACGTGCGGATGTTCCTCGTCACACGGAATCAGGACGTAAGCGTGTCCTTTGGTTTCGTACTCTTCTGGTAGCACTCCCGGCGGCACTCCAAATCCGGCAATCTCTCCCCGATCGTTGATCGCCACTGCATAGGTCAACTGCAGGCTGGCGCCGGGCTGGATCAACGTATTGAGGTCAACCATAGGCCCGTTGATTTCCCATAAGAACGCGTGCTCGCCCACTCCGATGAGCATATGGGCCCGGTCCTCGGATGTACCAACAACCTGACCACGCGAGTTCACGTTATACGCGTTACTGTTTGTCTCTTCTGGAAGAGCGCCCAGATCGATCTGATGCCCATGTCTCCACAGCACTGCATGATGGTCCTGTGGCGAAAGTGAGCCCGGCAGATCAGTCTTGCCAACAATGTCGCCCACATCATTGATCCAATTGACAACTCCAGTGTCTCCACCCAACGTTCCGAGATCTTGCATGCCGTGTTTCTTGGTCCACAAGAACGCATGCGAGTAGACGTCGCCCGCCAGGTTGGACTGGCCAACGACCTCTCCACGATTGTTGAAGGCCGCCGGGGCGCCAATCGTTCCCCCGAGCGTCCCGAGATCGATCATCTTGCCGTTTTCCCACAGGAAGGGATCAAGCGTGGGCAGTCCAGTAGTCGCATTTGGTGTCGTGTTCGTATAGGAGTTTCCTACGATCTGACCACGCTCGTTGATGAAGTTGGCTATCGCATCATCTCCGCCCAGAGTGCCTATGTCTTCCATGACGCCGTTTTGCCATAAAAAGGCGCGGGTCTGAGTCGGGTAGAATCCTGGGGCGACCAGACTGAAGTCGTCGGGGACTGTGTTCATCGAGAACCCGACCGCTTGGCCTTTGCTGTTCACACTCCCGATAGTGCTTTCGTATCCGCCTTCCAGCGTTCCCAGATCGATAATTTTGTCGTGTTTCCAAAGTACCGCACGGGATTGTCCCAAACCCGCAAGCAAGGGATCTTCTTCGCCGTTTTGAGCATTTCCGGCTATGATCCCGTTCGAACTTATCCAGAACGCTCCACTGCTGGTTCCCCCGGGCAGCGTGCCGAGGTCCGTGCGCACACCGTTATGCGACGCAAATGCGTGGGAGACATAACAATCGGCGTTGAAGCAAAACATAGGGAACGGATCAGCCGTGGCTGTATCCGCCCAGCCCACCGCTGTCCCCTGAGGGTTCAGGATGCCGTCTAGTCCGTTTGAAAAATAGCTTGCCGGTCCGCCAAAAGTGCCAAGGTCGATGAACTTGTAATGACGGTGCTGTGCATATGCAGGAACTGACGTTATTAGGGTGAGAAGGGTGAGGGCGGTCACGGTAATTCCTACTATTTTCATACACATCTCCTGATTCAAAAGTTGTTAAACATAGGCCGGCATCTGGCAATGGCGCCGCGGAGAAAATTCAAGCGACACGAATCCGGCCGGGACGCGATCGTGCGTTCCTAAATACCTTCGAAGTTTTGAATGTCTGCGCTCGGACCAGGAGGAAGGAAGGCTTCCGGGCGCCGAATGCCGCTTACTTTGCTCGACGTTCCGGCTCCGCGTCAACCGAACTCTTGCCGAACCGCGGCCTGAACTCACAACTCCTGTTTCTTGTTTAGGTTGGCGTATTGGCTGAACTCTTTTGTCCGCGCCATGTTAAAGCGAAAGTGCTAAACTGCCCCCCATCGTGCTTGGGGAACATTCTGTGGGGACTTCTTCTACCCGGCAAACCAGCCTGCGATTCGGCTTATTTTCCGTGGACCTCGGTACGGGCCAACTGTACCGCCATGGACACAGGGTTGCCCTGCAGGAAAAACCATTCCGCATTCTCGTGATGCTGCTGGAACGCCCCGGGGATTTGGTTACAAGGGACGATATTCGCAAGCAGCTCTGGCCTGACGGCACCTTCGTTGATTTCAACGAAGGCATCGATACCGCGCTGAAGAAGCTTCGTCACGCGCTTGGAGATTCCGCTCAGAATCCCATCTTTGTTGAGACCATTCCGCGTCGCGGGTATCGCTTTATCGCCCCCGTAACTCCGGCAGCCAGTAATCCGCCACCGCCACCCGAAGTCGAAGTTGTGCCACGTCCGCGCGACACCATAGCGTCGGTCCCCCGCAGTTTGCACAAATATCTCTTCGCAGTGCTTACAGTAGGTCTGATCATCGCTGTGGCGTACCAACTCTACCGGCCAAGGTTGCATGCGCGAGACCTGGATTTACGTCAGGTGCAAATCACAAAGCTGACCGACAACGGCCAAGTGCAGGCCGTCGCGATTTCGCCCGATGGCCGCTATCTCGCTTATGCGCGCGGGGACGAGATTCGACAGAGTCTATGGCTTCAGGAGGTCACTGCCAGAAGCGATCATCAGATTCTTCCTGACGGCCCTGGCTTTCATGGACTGACTTTTTCCCCGGATGGTACCTC
>Ga0335077_10000477_pt1 | contig 44282 bp, 43 predicted proteins | sample Lox_Sample_31_FD_207151 | JGI IMG/M metagenome (GOLD analysis project Ga0335077, IMG submission 207151) | Soil microbial communities from Loxahatchee National Wildlife Refuge, Florida, United States - Lox_Sample_3.1 | ecosystem: Environmental > Terrestrial > Soil > Wetlands | place: USA... | reverse complement strand
CCTCTTCCTGGGCGCTGAGTTTCAAGCGGACTTTAAGCCTGGCGGCTCGCTCGCCTGGGTGGGCCCGGGACCCGATGGCAAGCCCATGGCCTACGTCCATGGGAAGGTCCTGCGCTTGGACCCCCCAAAGGTCTTTCAGTACACTTTCGCCATGGGCCTAAATGATAAGCCCTCACGCGTAACCATCGAACTGCTGCCCGAGACCGAAGCTACCAAAGTAACGGTGACGCATGACGAGTGGGCCGAGGATGACACCACTTACGCTGCCTGTGCCGATGGCTGGCCACGCATTCTTTCCCGCCTGAAGACCCTGCTCGAGACCGGAAAAACCTTCAAGCCCCATTGAGCGAGACGAGAACATCCGCTTGATCAGCGCGCGTAGAACAACGCCGCGCGAGAGAAAACACTATGAAGAAAGCATCCGGTAAATGAAAAAGCCCAACGGACTGCGCCGCGAATATGACCTTGCTAAACTGAAGGGCGCTGTGCGCGCCAAATGTCTGGAGCGCTATCGAACCGGCATAAATCTCGTGCTGCTGTCTCCTGACGTTGCTCAGTATTTCCCAGATGGACGGTCGGTCAATTCAGCGCTGCGCACATTGATCCGCACTGCGAAACGCCCACTCCGCCGCGCTCGTTAAACTCGTCCGACGCGTACCGTTTTCCCCATCTTTGTAGCGCTGGGTGGGCAAGGACGAGTTCCATGCCCTCTTGCGCAAACATGGCGTGGAATACGATTTCCAATTTGTCCTTGGGGAAGACTGCCGCACCCTTCGAAGCTCAGGGCAGGCTCTCCGGCGCTCGCGTCTCGAAATGCCCCATCCTCAGCCCTTGCGGGCTGGGCTGACTTCTTCCGCGCCGATGGCGCAACGCAAGCCCAGCCAAGGTTCAGGCTGACTAACCGCCGCTGCAACGGCCCACTACTTCTTCGGCGGTGCTTGTGGCTGCGGAGGCTGCTCGCTCGATGGCGGAACGATGTTCTTCAGGCGCATGTAGGTGACGAGGTTGCCGTAGTGTTCCAGATTGTGCATGTTGTTGACCGTCAGTGCGCTGAGTCTTGGGGCGTCATTGCCGAAGAGCTTGATCATCTGCGTCGCGGTAGCGTCGGTCATTCCGTCATAGGCCTTGTCGCAGTAAACGAAAGCGGTATTCAGAGCCGCTATGAGATCGGCCTTGGAGGTTTTGGTGTGCTCGATATCCGGCGCGGGATTCTTCTCCCCGAGGGCGATGGAACAAAACAGGTACTGGGCATCGGCCACGTGTCCGACAATTTGGCCATAGCTGCGGACCGTGTCCGTGGGCTTAAAGCTGTAATTCTCCTCAGGCATTTTTTGGGCTGAGCGCATCAGGATATCCTTCACCCGGCCGTAAGCGTACTTGTTCCAGGTACTGAGCGGATTCTCCGGGGCAGGCGTCGCGGGCTTCTCCTGAGCCAAAGAGACAGCGGCGGGCACGAGCAGGCACAGCAACAGCATTCGCAGGATGGTTCTCATGGGTACTCCTCCTGACCAGCTATTACGCAACCGTGCGAGAAAAGTTGCAGCCCCTTGTGCCGAACGTTCTCATTTTTGGCCGCTCCGCGTCCCCGGCAGCGTGCGACGGGCCTGTTCACTTTGAGCTTCTTTCGCGTTGCTGACCCATACCAGTTCCAGCATGGCGAAAGAAAAACGGCGACTGGCCGTACCTTGCCCTGGGTGCTGATTTGGTGGTCCCTCCCGCAGCCCGGACCGCACAAGTTCTTCGGCCGCGGGTGCACCCAGGTCCGTGCAGATGAACAAATGGCCTAACTCAATCCGCATGAAGTCTAGTCTAGTTAATTCGCGACACGAGATCACGCCGGCCAAGCTTCAACTCGCTAATCACGGGCAGCCGTGAGCCCCGGCCGAAAAACTCAATTGCTCCCGCTTCGCCATAGTTCTGAGCAACAATCACGGCCTGAGCTCGTTCCTCCGGCGGTAGCGATTGATAGACAGCCGCGACAGTGGCCTCCAACTCCCGCCATCCATGCATATCGGCGAAATCGCTGGGCAACTCCGGCTCCTCGTGGTGTTCCGTTGCGATGCTCCCTCTGGAAATGTGCAGCAGCGAGAAAAGATGATTCTGGTAGCGAGTCAACTGCACTTCAGGAAGAATGTGCATGACCAGCGGAGCCGTGGACATGCCGAGCATAAGCACGGCCACGGCCACGGCGATGCGAACAGTGCGCAAACCGTTGGTCCACCGCTCGATCGCCACGCTCCCCGCCGCGATCAAATAAGGGTACACATTCGCGGGATAATAGCTCTTCCCGTGGAGGGCGATCATGATGGCGATCAACAAGACGTACGCGAAAGCAAGAAATCGGTACGCTGGTCTCGCGAGCAGCCATACCAGCCCGATGATCCAGACAAAAGCCAGAAGCCCTGTGATGAGGAGTTGTTGCAGTACGTAGTTAACCGGGCCGAAAACAATATTCTTTCCGTGTTGGGTATTGCGGAGAAGCTCCAGCATCGGGAAGCCGTAGCGCGCTTGCCAAAGAAAAGCGGGCAGAGCAATGAGAACGGCGATAACCCAGCCGAGCACGAAATAGCGAGAGAATAGCGTGCGGTGATCGGACGTCAGCAGTAGACCCAAAATCAACGCCATTGCAAAGAACAGTACGCTGTATTTGCTTTGCAGACCGATTCCCACGATGGCGCCTACGGCGATCCATGATCGCGGGCTGGCGCCTTTGGCCAGTCGCAATACCTGCAGGGCAATGGCCAGAGCCACAAGCCGACCATGTCCGGAGAAACCTTTATGCCAAAATCCATCAGCACCGGCAGGAAGAACACAATAATCGCCGAGATGATCTCCGCGTAGCACTCGCCACCGAGTTCAACAGCCAGCGCACAAGTTGTATACACACCGGCGGCTGCGAAGAAAGCGGGAACAGCTCTCAGCAAGACCAATGAAGGGCCGAGGACCTGTGATGCTGCGGCCAAAAGAGGCGCGACGGGAGGCTGATCGACGTAATTCCATTGCGGATGCCGACCGCAGACGATGAAGTAGAGTTCGTCGCGGAAAAATCCATAATGCAGATTGCCGATAAGATGAAAGAAAAAGGAGGAAATCGCAGCTACCTGCCGAATCCGAGTTTGAGCAGCATGATTTTGCATTTGGCCCGCGTCCTTCGTGTCTTTGTTGAATACACTGTAGCTGATCTAGTGTGCTGTCCCGGAAATAACTGACCAAAGTATTTTTCCCTTCAGGGGCTAAAAAGCCGTTGAGCGGCCGGAAGTTGCGTTGGAACTGAAGCACCAGTCTTTAGAAAAGAATTGTAAGGAACTTACGGGACAGCACACTACTACCCAGATGGCCAGCGTGCACGTCTATCAGGCGCTCCCTTGCCGGTTGGCAGTTTGCGTGATAGTCCTTATTGCTTAGTCAGCTATGGATGCCGACACTCATCGCCCGGCGTGGAAGACACTGTTGGCCTTCGCGACTGTCTATTTCGTGTGGGGATCCACATATCTTGCAATCCGTGTTGGCGTTCGCGAAGTCCCCCCATTTCTTCTAGCGGCCATACGTTTCCTTGTTGCGGGAGTCGTTCTATATGGCTGGATGATCGGGCGGGGCGAACGCTCACCAAGCCGGCGACAATGGGCGTCTGTATCTTTACTCGCTGTCCTAATCTTCGTCCTCGACTACGGACTTGTGTTCTGGGCCGAACAGCGCGTACCTTCGGGGCTTGCCGCGGTCATGATGGCCACGATCCCGGCGTTTATGGCGTTGTCGGAAATTATTTTCCTGAGAACGCAGAGGCTTACCCTGCGCTTGACCTTAGCGCTCTCGATCGGCCTTAGCGGAGTGGCAGTGCTGGTGAGCCGGTCACTGGACCTCGGCGGTGTGCCGGTGGATCGGGTGGGCGCCATGGCGCTGATTGTCGCGTCCATGAGCTGGTCGGTATCTTCAGCATTCGCACGTATGATGCCGCTGCCCCCTTCCAAAGTAATGAACTCGGGCGCACAGATGCTCACTGGCGGAGTGTTTCTGGCTCTCGCCTCGGTGGCGCTGGGCGAATTTCGTAATTTTCATCCGTCGACCGTTTCACGCGGCGCGTGGCTCTCGTTGCTCTATCTGATTGTCGCCGGCTCTATCATCGCGTTTACTGCCTACGTATGGCTGCTTCACCATGAATCGCCGACAAAGGTCGGTACCTACGCGTACGTGAATCCGGTGGTGGCGGTGTTGCTTGGATATTACTTGGGCGGCGAGGCGTTGGGCCTACGAACAATTCTGGGGACTCTCTTTGTATTGACCAGCGTCGTGGTGATCACCACGACAAGAGCAAGTAAGGCCGTAGCGGCACCATTAGTGGAAGATGCGGGCTGACTCCCGATCACGGTTCCGAACTTTTATTACAAGCGACAAAAAGAGAATTGGGCCCGCGCCAATTTTGTTCCGCGGACTCCAGCATAGGCCCCCCGTCAAAACAACAAATACGGGCATGGCGTGTGCGGCGGCCAAGGTTCAATCGTTGCGAGTCTTGGATGCGGCGATGCTTTACCGGGCGTTACCAGATTTCGAAGGAATCGTCGAAACGTCTTGATGCATCAGACGGGATGTGCCAACATTGCAACTTCTCCCTGGCTTCGCACCCGCCGGCGAGTCCAGACGTGTCCCAGGCCGGTGAAATGTCAAAGACTCTCAACCTCTATCTCATCAAGCCTTCGCAGTACGACGATGACGGTTATGTGGTGCGTCACTGGCGCGGCGTGCTGCCGAGCAACACGCTGGCGTGCCTGGCTGGGTTGACCGAGGATGTCATCGAGCAGAAACGTCTGGGGGACAAGTGGAAGGTCAAAGTTCACCTGTTCGATGAAACGGTGGACAAAATCCCGGTCAAGCGCATCTGCCGCTCGCAGCACTGGGGACTGGCGAAGAGCATTGTGTGCCTCGTGGGCGTGCAGACGAACCAGTTCCCGCGCGCATGCGACCTGGCGCACCGCTTTCGGCAAGCGGGCCTGACCGTGCTGATCGGCGGGTTCCACGTCAGCGGCTATCTGGCGCTGCTCAAGGAAATCCCGCCGGACATTCAGCAACTGATAAACGCGGGCGTCACCGTGGTCAAAGGGGAGGTGGAAGAAAGCTGGGGCGATCTGCTGCTCGACGCGGTGAACGGGCGGCTCCAGCCCATGTACGACTTCCTGAACAGCAAGCCGGATCTTTATACCAAGCCGATTCCCGCGATTCGCCAGAAATATCTGCGCAAGTTCGCGGCATCCAATTTCGGCACGCTGGATTGCGGGCGGGGCTGCCCGTTCGAGTGCACGTTCTGCACCATCATTAATGTTCAGGGGCGCAAGATGCGCTTCCGTTCCGCGGATCACATCGCGGAGGCCATCCGGCGGAACTACCACGAAAACGGCATCACGTTTTACTTCTTCACGGACGATAACTTCGCGAGGAACAAGAACTGGGAAGCAATCTTTGACGCGCTCATCCGCATTCGCATGGAGGACAAGATTCCTGTCGAGTTCATGATGCAGGTGGACGTACTGTCCTGGAAGATCAAGAACTTCGTCACCAAGGCGCGGCAGGCCGGTTGCATCAACGTGTTCATCGGCATGGAGAGCGTGGACCCGGGCAATCTTGCAGCGGCGGGAAAGAAGCAGAACCAGGTCAGCGAATATCGCCAGCTCATTCAGGCGTACCGCGACTCCGATATTTCTGCGCACGTCGGGTACATTCTGGGGTTCCCGTTCGATACGGTCGACTCCATCCGCCGCGATTTGAAGTTCCTGATGGAAGAGGTGCAACCGGACCACGCGTCTTTCTTCATTCTTATGCCGCTGCCCGGGTCGATGGACCACATCCACATGCTGCAGCGCGGAGAATGGATGCACCCGGACTTCAATCTCTACGATTCGCAGCACGAAGTCACGCGCCATCCCTATCTGAAGCACGGCTCCTGGAAAGAAACCTACCTGGAGGCGTGGCGCACCTTTTACAGCCTGCCGAACATGCGCGCGATTTTGCAGCGCGGTTCGCGCGCCAATTACTGGAACAATTTCCTGCGCTTCATATGGTACAAGAACTCCATCCAGACCGAGGGGCGCCATCCGATGATGTGCGGCTACTTCCGGCTGAAGGGACGTACCACGCGCCGTCCCGGCTTCCCGCTGCTTTCGCCTTGGGCGTACTATCGCGGGCGCATAAAAGAGGTTTACCGCGACCTGCGCAGCATGTTCCGCGTGCTCGCTGAGATGGAGGAGCTTTGGCTCCAGACCCGGCATCCGTCGGCCGCCGAGCAGCGCGTCGTCGATGAACTTACGAGGCTGCGCGACAGGTACGATCAGCTGAAGCTTGCGGATCTGCAGGCGGCTTACCTGCGCGCGAGAGAACATTTCCCTTCGCTGCACGTGCCGTCCAAACTGCATCTGTTCTGGGCCAAATGGAGCCCGCTGCTGGTGCAGAACAAGGTGTATACGCGGGCCGATCTGCAGGCGTTCTGGAGCCATGTGCGGCAACGCTGGGAGGATCGGCACTGGTTCCGTATTCCGGTACACAAAGTGCCGTTGAACCTACTGCGCGACGTGCAGTTGTCCCTGCTGTTTCTCTTTCATATGGCCCGGGAGCTGTAGCGTTCGCGCACTCGACCCGCCGGGCATGGGTTGCTACGATACCCGCATAGGGTCATGCCCAAGAAAAAGACTTCGCGCAGGTCCGCCCGCTCCGGGCGCATGGATCTCGCGCAAACACTGTTGCAGCAGCATCGGAGTCATCCGATTGCTGCGGCCGGGCAACGCATTGGAGTAGCCGTATCGGGTGGCGCGGATTCGGTCGCTTTGCTCTGCCTGCTCCTCGAACTGCGCGAGAAACTCGGCATTGTCCTTTCGGTCGTTCATTTCAATCACAAGCTGCGCGGCATAGCTTCCGACGCGGATGAGAAGTTTGTGGCCGGGCTTGCGACGCAACACGGCCTGGAATTTTTGGTTGGGCGCGAGGATATTGCCGCGAAATCGCGGCGCGAGCGTGCCAATCTGGAAGAGGTGGCGCGGCGAAGCCGTTACGCGTTTTTCGACCGGCTGGTCAGCGAAGGCCGACTGGACCGAATCGCGGTAGCGCACACGGCCGACGATCAGGCAGAGACGGTGCTTGCTCACATGCTACGTGGCGCGGGGCTCGCGGGATTGGCTGGAATTCATCCGGAAGCGGGAGCCGTTCTTCGACCCTTGCTGAAGGTCCGCCGCGCCGAGCTTCGCGCATATCTACGAGGGCGGCGCCAGAACTGGCGCGAAGATGCGACCAACCGCGACACGAAGCGGACACGCGCGCGCATCCGCTACAAACTCATTCCCGTGCTGCAGAGACAATTCCAGCCGGCAGTGGTCGAGCATCTCTGCCAACTGGCCGATCTGGCGCGGGAAGAGGACGCCTGGCTCAACAATTCCGCAGAGCTGCGGCTCTTCCTCGTGGCGAAGGAAGACAGGGGCGAGTGGCGAATCTTGCTGAAGGACCTCGTCGCTGCCCACGCGGAACAGAGCGGACTAAACAGCCCGCAGCATCTTTGGTCGCGGCGGGCGGCGGAAGCCATGAGCAAGCGCATGATCCGACTGTTGGTAAAGAAGGTGAAGCCGCGCTCCGGACAGCTGAGCGCGGTTCACGTTGACGCGGTCCTGCACCTTGCTCAACAACCCAACAGTGGAAAGTCGCTACATCTTGCCGGGGGAGTCGAGGTTCGACGGGAGCATGACACACTTTTATTCCGGCCAATGGGCAAAGGCCCTGGGGGCGCTTCCGCGGCGAAGCCCTACGCGTATGCGCTGGACCTGAGTGCTCTCGAAGCGGAATTGCGCGTGGTGGAACATTCGTATGCGTTTCGATTCACGGTGATTGACTGGCCTCCTCAAGGGCGAGAAACTAGTGTTACAGGGGCGGTCCTGGACCGAGACACGTTACGTGTACCGCTCGTGGTTCGGAACTGGCGGCCGGGGGATGCGGTGCAGCCTTTCGGCCATCAGAAGCGCCACAAATTGTCGCGTCTCTTGAACGAGGTGGGCGTCAGCCGCTGGGAAAAAGCCTCCTGGCCGGTGCTGACCTCGGGCGGAAGAATCGCGTGGACCCGCGGTTTGCCGGTCGCGAGCGAGTTTGCGGCTGGTGCCTCCACCCGCGCAGGAGTCGTGATCACAGAGGTTCCGCTGACGTAGCTATGGCAAAGGTGAGCACTTACTCCGCGGCCCGAATTGCCAACCGCGTGAAGGCCCTGGGGCGGCAGATTACACGCGATGCCCGCGGCCGCCGGCTGGATATTGTCGTCACCATGGATCGCTCCTTCGTCTTCAGCGCGGACCTGGTCCGGGCCATCGACTCTCCTGTGGTACTTCATTTTGTGCGGGAAGACGTTCGCGACGTGGAGCACGGCGGGCAGTCGCGCCGGGAAGTGTTTTTTGCGAACCGCGCGGCGGTGAACGCCTCGACCGATCAGGCCGAATTCAAGGGGCGGGATGTTCTGGTTGTGGATGTCGTGCTTGACAGCGGGATCACGCAGGACTTTCTGCTGCGGCGCATCGGAGAGAGCAAGCCGCGTTCCCTGCGCCTGGCGGTGCTGCTGGACAAGACCTCGAAGCGCCGCGTGGCCCTGGAGCCCGATTACTTTGCCTTCCGGACCGCATCTAACCTAGTGTGGTGTGGTTATGGCCTCGCCGCGGGGAATGGCACGGGAGGCAATGGACGAAGCCTGGTGGCGGGATCCGGGACTCGCTCTGCGGGCCCCCGGCAGGTTCGCAGGAAAAAGCGGTAGAGGCGGAGACCACAAATTTCTGGTAGTTTGGTTCATGGGTGAATTGAGAGGTTAAAGTGAATTCCAGCTCCACGGCAAAGACGATTCTCTTTTGGATTTCCATTGTTTTCCTGGGCGTCATGCTCTGGAAGCTGGTGTCCAACAACGGCCAAGCCGCTCGCGAAGACAATCCGACCTATAGCGAGTTCATGGCCAAAATCGAGGAAGGGGACGTCAAGGAAGTTACGCTGTACCTCTCTCCCAATAGTTACGAAGCCCAAGGCGAATACATCCGCCCGGCCAACCGCAAGTTTCGCGTGACCATTCCCAAGGAAGAGACTCCCAAGTTCACGCAGTTGCTCCACGATAAGACCGTACAACTGAGCGTGAAAGAAGTGCGTAGCGGCGATTGGGTTTTGATCCTGCTCAACGCTTTGCCTCTCCTGCTACTGGCTGGGTTCGTGTTCTTCCTGATGAGGCAGATGCAGGCCGGCGGCAACAAGGCGCTGAGTTTCGGCAAGTCGCGCGCGCGGCTTCTTTCTGCGCAGCAAAAGAAGGCGACATTCAAGGACGTTGCCGGCAGCGATGAAGCCAAAGAAGAATTGCAAGAGATTATCGAGTTCCTGAAGGATCCACAAAAGTTCCAGAAACTCGGCGGGCGCATTCCCAAGGGCGTGTTGCTGGTCGGACCTCCGGGCACGGGCAAGACCCTGCTGGCGCGGGCCATCGCCGGCGAGGCGAATGTGCCGTTCTTCTCCATCTCCGGTTCGGACTTCGTGGAGATGTTTGTGGGCGTGGGCGCCAGCCGTGTGCGCGACCTTTTCGAACAGGGGAAGAAGAACGCTCCGTGCATCATTTTCATCGATGAAATCGACGCGGTCGGACGCCACCGCGGCGCCGGACTGGGCGGCGGGCACGATGAGCGCGAGCAAACCTTGAACGCGCTGCTCGTCGAGATGGATGGATTCGAATCGAATGAAGGAGTGATCCTGATTGCCGCGACCAACCGGCCCGACGTGCTGGATCCAGCTCTGCTTCGGCCTGGGCGCTTCGATCGCCGTGTGGTTGTGGCGCGACCGGACGTGAAGGGCCGCGAAGAGATTCTCCGTGTGCATACGCGCAAGGTTCCTCTTTCAGATGACGTGGAACTTTCGATTATCGCACGGGGCACTCCGGGTTTTTCCGGGGCCGATCTGGCGAACCTGGTGAATGAAGCGGCGCTTTGGGCGGCGCGGCAGAACCGCAAGTTTGTGGCCATGGCCGATTTCGAAATGGCCAAGGACAAGGTGCTCATGGGCGTTGAGCGCAAGTCCATGATCCTCTCCGACGAGGAGAAGAAGAACACGGCGTACCATGAGGCGGGCCACGCGCTTGTTGCGGCGATGACGCCAGGCGCGGACCCCGTTCACAAAGTCACCATCATCCCGCGCGGCATGGCTCTCGGGCTTACGATGCAGTTGCCGGAAGCGGATAAGCACACCTACACGAAGGAATACCTCGAAGGCATGCTGGCCGTTCTGATGGGCGGCCGCACGGCCGAGGAGATTTTCCTCGGGCACATCACCACCGGAGCCGGGAACGATATCGAACGCGCCACGGATATCGCGCGGAACATGGTTTGCGAATGGGGCATGAGCCACCTCGGACCGCTGGCCTACGGCAAGAAGGAGGAAGCCATCTTTCTTGGACGCGAAATCGCGCAGCACCGCGACTTCAGCGAAGACACCGCGCTGCAGATCGATAAGGAAGTGAAGCGCATCGTAAACGAGGCATACGAGAAGGCTCACAGCATCCTCGAGACCAACCGCGAGACCCTAGACCACGTGGCACAGGCGCTGCTGGAGCGCGAGGTGCTGGACGCCAACGAAGTGAAACTGCTCATGGAAGGCAAGCCGCTGCCTGAAAAGCCGCGCACACCTCCCGGGCCGTCTCCGCAGGCCACGCCGGGCACGGACCCGAAGGTGGTCCGGCCAGAGTTGCGGCCGGCGCCAGGCTTTACGCGAGGGGATTCCCCGGCGAAGGCGTGAGGAGGATTGCGTTGTAAGCAGGAGGTTATAGGTTATAAGCATAACGCGGTGAGTTTTCCGTGAAGAAAAAGGGGCGCCTTTGTGGTGCCCCTTCACGTTTTTCGTGGAAATTCCCTGGCCTCTTGCGGTTCTTGGCTTTCTTCCTTTGCTTTCAGTACTTCCCTTGCTCCGTTTACGCGCGAAGAGAGTAGAATAAAAATATGGGACTGAAAGACGGTGAAAACCTGAATGTGACGTGCCCCTGCTGCCAGGCCAAGCTGGTGGTCGACCCGATCTTGGGCTCGGTGCTTTCTTACACGGCACCGGTCAAGCCAGGCCCGGACGTCGATCTCACCAGGGCGTCCACGATCCTGGAAGAACAGCAGAGGCAGCGCGAGGACAAGTTCGCGGATTCCTTCTTCCAGGAGACACATAAGGAAGACATTCTTGCCAAGAAATTTGAAGAGGCCATGAAGAAGGCCAAAGACGCGCCCGCCGGAAAACCCATCCGCGATTTCGATTTAGACTAGAACTTGTCTCACAAATGGGTGCGGCAAGGCGAAAGGCATTTCTTCTGGGGCTAAAGCCCGGTTCTTCCTGGCTTTCTTGTCGGAGCTAAAGCTGCGACCCCTCAACTACCAGTTATGAGATGGCGTGTAGCCGACGAGAATTTGTCATCCTGAGCGAGGCGGAGGATCGCGACCGCCATTACAGCAATGCGCCGCAAACTGTTTCGACTGACACTCCCTTCCCGTACGCTTCTTCTCGGCCAGCGGACGCTCGTCATGGGCGTGCTCAACGTGACGCCGGACAGCTTTTCCGACGGCGGGAAATTCTATTCAGTGCCTCGCGCGGTCGAGGCAGCGCTGGCGATGCAGCGCGCAGGGGCGGACATCCTCGACATCGGCGCGGAATCGACGCGCCCGGGTTCCTCCGGTATTTCCGCAGCAGAAGAACTTGCGCGCCTGCTGCCGATCCTGGAGGCGTTGCGCGGCCTATTGAAAATTCCCGTTTCCATCGATACGCAAAAATCCAGCGTCGCGGAGATCGCGCTTGGGGCCGGCGCGGAAATGCTGAACGATGTTTCCGGCCTGCAAAACGATTCTCGGCTCGCGCGCGTGGCCGCGCGCCGCCACGTGCCCCTGATTCTCATGCATATGCGCGGCAATCCCCACACGATGCAAGAGCTGCCTTTCGCCAGAGATGTGCTTCGCGACGTTATTTCCGGCTTGCGTCGTTCCTTTTTGCTGGCCCGCCGGGCCGGCGTCGCAAAATCGAAGATCATTCTTGACCCCGGAATTGGATTCGGCAAATCTTTTGCGCAGAATTACGAGCTGCTTGCCCAGCTCCCCGCTCTCGCAAAGCTCGGTTATCCGCTCCTGGTCGGCACATCGCGGAAAGGCTTCCTTGGGGCGACATTGGCGAGGAATGGGAAGCCCGCGCCGCCGGACGAACGGCTCTGGGGCACCGCCGCTACCGTCACCGCCAGCATCCTAAATGGTGCGCACATCGTGCGCGTTCACGACGTGCCGGAGATGGTCCAGGTCGCGCGGGTGGCCGACGCTCTCGCTTCCGGCAGGTAATTCCTTCCCCTGGCGGACGTTCGCCGGTCCTCTCTCCCCAGCAATGATGCGCGCGACTTTTAAGCTATTGGAAATTGTCCGTACTGATTGAGCTTCCTCTTTGCATGTTCGCGGAGAATGAACACCGTGACCAGGATGGCCGCACCCAGAATTCCCCCGCCGAAAATGGCGGCAAAACTCCTTCCGATGGTGGCGAAGATTCCTTCTGCCACGCCCGCGCCTACCGCCAGGACCACCTGGGGACCCTGTTTGCCTTCCTCGTAGTCACAGGCGAAGTGGTAGACGCCCGCCTCTTGCGTGACGAATTCCAAGACGGAGTGCCCGGAGCGTTGGCCCACGTTGTAGGTCGTGGACCTTCGTGCGCGGCGCAGGTTGATGTTCTTCCCCGACGACAGAGAAGCGAGTTTACACGTGAGGTCGCCGAGACCTTCTTTCGTCGAATAGATTCGACCATCCACGACAGATTGTTCTTCGAGGAAGACGGTGTAAGTCAGATTGGGCAGAAGCGACAAGTCCTTCTCCCCCGGAACCACTATCTGCGTCAGATTGTCGGTAATGTGAAATATCCCGTGCAGGAGCGTATAGACGAAGACACTGATGCCGGCAAGGATGGCCAGCGCTCCCAACAGATAGAACCAGGCGCTTGGTTTGACCTGTGGATTGCCGTTCATCTTGATCCCCTCGGGGCCGGGTTGGCGAAAGCATACGCCCGCGCGGGCGAAAAGTAATTTGCTTTTTCGGCCATGCGATATAATTTGCGCGAGCTTTCGACAATTCATAAGGATGGTTATGTTCGCGCGCAGACTCTTCTTTTCCTCATTGCTTCTTTGCCTCTTTTCTTCTTGCCTTACTGCTCAGATCCCTCCCGCAAGAACCGATCCGCTGCACCCCGCGCAGGGAATCCAGGGGACGGCCGGGTGTTCCGCAACGGATGCCTCTTCCTGCAGCCAGGCGGCTGCCAAGATCACGCCGATTGTCATGGGCGATTCGCCGCTCGCGGAAAATCTGCGCAAGCTCACCGACGAAATCGGCGGGCGGGTTAGCGGCTCACCGCAGATGGCGAAGGCGGTCGATTGGGCTGTAGCCGCGTTTCGCGCCGCGGGCGTGGATGTACACACCGAGAAATACATGCTGCCGTTCGCGTGGAGCGAAGGGGAGACGCGCCTTGAGGTCCTCGGCGTGGAGAGCTTCCCGGTTTCGCTCGCCTCTGTCGGGCTTTCCCCAGCCACTCCCGCGGGCGGCATCGAAGCGCCCCTTGTTTTTGTCGGCGAGGGCGGCGAAGCCGATTTTGCGCGGGCGGGCGCGTCGCTGAAGGGCGCGATTCTACTGGTTCACACGGAAGTGAGCGTCACGTGGCAGGATTTGTTCAAGGAATACGATTTGCCGCCACCCATTATTGAGCGCGCCGTAAAAGCAGCCGCAGCCGCAATTTTGTGGACCGGGGAGCGCGAACGCAAACTGCTTTATCGCCACACGAATTCTTCCGATGGAAAACTCGAAGCGCTTCCTCAGGGGGTGGTTGCGCGCGAGGATGCGCTGCGGCTGGAGCGCGCGGCTCTCGCGAGTCCGGGCAAAGTCCGCTTGCGCCTCACGATGCCAAATAAGATCAGCGGCCCGGTGGAACAGTTCAATGTGGTGGGGGAAATTCGCGGTTACGAGAAGCCGGATGAACTGGTTGTGCTCGGCGCTCATCTCGATTCCTGGGAACTTGGCACGGGCGCGCTGGACAATGGCTGCAACGCGGCGCTGGTCATCGAGGCGGCGCGCGCGATCAAGGCCAGCGGGCTGCTGCCGCGCCGCTCGATCCGTTTCCTTCTTTTTTCCGGCGAAGAACAGGGGTTGCTCGGCTCCTGGGGCTATGTACGGTCGCATCGCGAAGAGATGGATAAATACCGTGGCGTGGTAATTTTTGACGCCGGCATCGGCCGGGTGACCGGCTACTCCCTTGGGGGACGCCACGATATCGAGGCCGCAGTCCGCGAAATCCTCAGGCCCTTTGCCGGTTGGGGCGCGGACACGCAGACGCTCGACGCCACAACCGGCACGGATCATCTCGATTTTCTTCTGGAGGGCGTGCCCACGCTCGTGGCCAATCAGGAAGTCGCCAATTACCTGCAGAACTACCATGCGGCGTCTGATACGTTTGACAAAGTCGATATTCGGGAACTCAAGCTCAACACCGTGCTCGCTGCGGTCACCGCCTGGGGAATAGCGGACCGCGAGGAGCCCCTCGGCAGGCGGCAAACCCGTGCCGAACTCGAAGCGCTGATGAAGGAAACCGGCCTGGACAAGGAATTGCAGGCCCTAGGGATGTGGAACGATTTCCAGTCCGGCGCGCGTGGCCGGAAGCGGTGACTCTGTTCCTTCCATTGCAGACCATGGAGTGCCTCTTGCAGGGGCGTTCGAGAGTCCGACGTGTGCGTTTGTCAGAGAAGCAAGTCCATGAATGTTGGCCAATGCAGAACCCGGCGAGAGAACGTGCTTGTGAAACCAACCAAAGGCGCAACTGGCAAGAATGCGCGTGACGGGGTGATGTAAGGTTCCACCCTGCTATCGACAAAACTGCTATGGCCTGAGGAATGCCGGCATTTCGCGGGGACGGCTGGGGCCTTCCGCGAGGAACGGTGATCGAACGTCAGAGATTTTTTGGATTTAGCGAATTCAGAAAATTGCGCCATGGAAATCATTCGACATCGAAGCGGCGCGACACTATAGTGGCGAGTACTCAAGCTGTCCTAAGCAGTCCGATGGAGAATTCCACTTGCCATGCCCATGCCCCCTGAGCTCGAATTCGTGCTCGTGTCCAACGACTATGCGGCGGTAAACGCCGTCGCCGCCGGAGTCAAAAAATACGGCGGGAAATTTGTCCTGGTTCCGGCGGCGGAGGCCGCGCGGGATCATCTGAACCGGCGAAAGATTGATGGAGTGTTCGTCGACCTGGAGGTGCCGGGCGCACTGGGACTGATCGAATCGATTCGCAAGGGTACGTCGAACAGCAACGTGGTGATTTTTGCCTGCGTGAGAAGCTCCCGGGAATACACAAGCACGCTGAACGCCGGGGCGAACTTTCTGCTGCGGAAGCCGCTGGTCGAAGACGGCGTGGCACTGCACATCGTGATTGCCAAAGAGCTCCTGGTGCGCGAGCGGCGGCGGTATTTCCGGCATCCGGTCAACCTGTCAGTGGTGTTGAAGGAGGGGGACGTGGAGCAACGCGCCCGGATGACCAACCTGAGCGAAGGAGGAATGGCGGTGCACACCATCAAGCCGCCAAAGCATGCCGCGGTGGTGGACTTCGCGTTTGAATTGCCGTTAGGCATCAGCATCAAGGGGAAAGGGCGAGTGGCCTGGATCAACACGGAAGGCATGGTGGGAATTGCCCTGCAGGCTTTTCATGGAAAGGGAAAAGAGTACCTGGAGGCGTGGCTGGCGGCGCAGGAGCACCTTGCTTCGAAGGAGGCAATACCGGAGGAGTGAGCTCGGCGTTCTTCCGGATGTGAATGGAACGAGTCCGGGTTAAACTGTCGAGATCATGAGCGTTATCGAGGAAGTGCTCGCGGCCAACGAAGTTTATTCAAGAACACACGAATTGCGCAGCCTGACGCCGCGTCCCGCGCGCAGGCTCGCCGTCCTGACCTGCATGGATACGCGGCTTTCGATTCGCACGCTGGGTCTGAAAACGGGCGACGCGCACATCATCCGCAACGCGGGCGGAATCGTCACGGAAGACTCGCTGCGTTCCCTGATCGTGTCGCATTACCTGCTGGGCACGGAGGAGATCATGGTCATCAATCACACGGATTGCGGGTTGATGCATGCGAGCGAACAGGAGTTGCGGACGAGAATTCAGAATCGCACGGGAACCGCTGCGGTAAGTCCGGCGTTTTTCTACGCGTTTCAGAACATCGAGGAGAATGTGCGGCACCAGCTGCAGAAGCTGCGCACGCACCCGTGGATTCCGCAGAGCGTGGCGGTGCGCGGGTTTGTATACGACGTGACCACCGGGCTGCTACGAGAAATAAAGGATTGGTGATTTCGAGCGATTCGGCGGGGGGCGAGGGCGTGCGTCCACCCGAGTTTGGAGATGGCAGGGTGCCCGCCGCGGACGGCGCCCGCTACACAACCTGGCACCACCGGGCGAGAACGTCCTGAGAAATAGAGGCTAGGTCGCCGTGGCGATCTTCATTGCTTGCGGGACGCCTTCGATATCGACGAGTCCATGGCAGCCATAGAGCGCTGGTAGAATTTGCTCGGGCGGGTGCTTGCGGCGCCAGTCCGCGACTCTTTCGGTGCCCGAGCGGTACGCAGGCAGATACATGCGGCCTAATAGTGGGTGCCTGCCCCAGGCGCCGGAGAGCTTTTCCGCGCGCTCTTGGGTGACGAGGAAATCCTGGCGCAGAATCTTTGCGACGTCGGCCTGCGCCATTTTCTCTTTCCAAGTGAGATACGAGGATTGATTTTTCGCGTCGTCCTGCAGCAGGGCAAGGAGCACACCGATTTGCAGGTCTTCGTCCGGCAATTGCTCGACTTCGGTCACTCCATGAGCGATGAGGATGGCATTATTGGCGATTCCTTCGAAGAGCGTGGCGGCGCGCGTATTCATGGTCAGCACGCTGGCTTCAAAGCCGGCTTTGCCGCGCACGTATAAATCCTGCAGGTAGGCGAAGGTGGTCACGTGGCCGGGGACGACCTCATGGCTCACGAGTTGCTCGAATTCCGGAACGGAGATTTTCAGCGAGGCGTTGATTTCGTAGGTGGCCTCATATTTCGGGCTGCCGTCGGGGTTCCGGTCGCGGCCGAGGTAATTCATCGAGCCGGAGAACCAAGCATCCTTGATGGGGAGAAATTCGATGTTGGCTCGCGGGACGCGGGAAAGCTCCTTCGGGAGATACGACGCTAAGTGTTTTTCGCACTGATGGTTGTACTTCGCGATGACCGCGTTGCCGAGGGCGCGCACGGAGGCCATGGGAACCTGGCGCTCCGCGCGCCACGTGTCCACGGCCTTCAAAGTGCCCCCTGGACCTTCTGTTGCGTAGCCGCCCTGTCGCAAGAGTTCCGCGACCCGCTGGCGCTTCGCTTCGGGCTTCGAGGGTTCCGGCGCGCGGCCCGTCGAGGCTTCGACGCAACGCTGGTACGGCACCGGCTCGCCTTTGCCCAGCAGCTCGATCGCGAGATCCCACATTGTTTTCAAGCTGACCGCAAGCCCGGTCAAGTAGGCCCCGCGCGGCCCAGCGATTTTCTCCGCTTCGCTGCGGATTCCCTCGATTGAACCTGCAACGTCCACCTGTTTCAAATATTCTTCGACGGCTCCTCGATCCACTCCTATTGCTGCGACGCCGCCGGAAGTTCGCACGTGCGCGGCGGCCGGAACCGTATAGGCCCAAGGCAACGGTTCGTCGGAGAACCAGGAATCTGCAATGAAACGGCCGGTGCCGGAAGCGCACATCACGTCGCCACCCCACAATGTGTCGACCCCCAGAATGGCGTTGGCCACAGATCTAGCTAGTCGGTCCATGGGATCTCCTTTTCTTTTTTCAGCGAGCCGAACCAGACGTAGAAGCACAGTGCGACGAACATCGCCGCGGAAATCGTCTGCGAGACTGGTTCGTTCCCGTAAAAGGGCGTCTTCACCCATTCTTCCTTGAATCTCGGCAAAAGCCGCAGGGCCGCTCCAAGCACACCCCCGAGGGCGCCGCCCGCCATCAAGCCGGAGGCGATGATAACGCCGCGCTCGCGGACGCGCCTACCCGGCTGGCCACCCAATTTCTCGCTGCGTTTGGTCAACCAATGCGACAGGAAGCCTCCCACCAGCGCAGGGGTGTTCAATTCGAGCGGCAGGTACATTCCCAGCGCGAAGATGAGCGAAGGCTGGCCGAGCATCTCGAGAATCAGCGCGATCATGGCGCCAACGCCGAACAAGAGGTAGGCGATGGGCTGGCGGCTCATGAATCCTTCGACGAGCGCTTTCATGATCGAGGCTTGCGGCGAGGGCAGCACTGGCCGCAAGTCTGCTGCGGCGGCTTCGCCGAACTGGAACGTCTGTGCCAGCATAACCACGGTCAGTCCCGCGGCCGCCGCTGCCGCGATGACTCCCAGGAATTTGACTTTTTCCTGCGCGGCGGGCGTCGAACCCAGCCAGTAACCGGTCTTGAGATCGGTGATCGCTTGGCCAGAAACGGAGAGCGCGGTGCATACGATTCCCGCGATGGCCATCACAAAAAACATACCACTCGTTCCTGATACGCCGAAGCGCAGCAGCACGGCGGAGGAGAGAATGATGGTCAGCATGGTCATTCCGGAAACCGGATTGCGCGCGGTTGTGGCGATGGCGTTGGCGGCCACGGAAGCGAAGAAGAACGAAAAAACCAGCGTGAGCAGCAAGCCCGCAGCAACCACGAGCCAAGAAGTGTCGAGGTGCCCCAGGAGCAGAGCGGTGCCGACAGCGCCCAACACCACGCCCAGGAGAATCATGGCCATGGAAATATCGCCATCGGTGCGCTCCGGTACGGCTACTTCGCCTTTGCGAAAGACCCGCAGAGCAATGCCGAAGGAACCGGCCACGATGCGCAGAGACTTGATGATGCCGAAGATGCCCGCGGTCGCAATGGCTCCCACGCCGATAAAGCGCACATAGTTGCGGTAGATCTGCACCGCCGTCATTTTGGCAATGGGGATCGAAGCCGGATAGACCGCGGAATCGAGGTGGCTGCCGACAAACCAGATCAACGGCACCAGGACAAAATTCGAGAGGATGCCGCCGGAGCAGAGGATCATCGAGCTGCGGAGGCCCATTACATAGCCCAGGCCGAGAATGAAGCCAATGGCGTCGAAGCTGAAGGCCATCTTTGCCCGATCGGAGAGCATTCGCATCACCGGCACAAAACGGAAATCGACATACTCCTTCCATACTTGAAAGGTGGTCACGAAAAAATCGTAAATGCTGGCGACGGCGGTGGCCTGCAACAGCAGCTTCGCCTGCGAACCGCCCTTTTCGCCGGTCACCAGGACTTCCGTGATGGCGGTTGCCTCCGGGTACGGAAGGATGCCGTGTTGTTCGCGCACAAAGTAGCGCCGCAGCGGAATCAGGAACAGAACGCCCAAGCATCCGCCGGCCAGGCCGATGAAAATCGTCTGCACGGGATGCGGGCTGAGCTTCAAGATATATAGCGCCGGCACCGTGAAGACGACGCCAGCCACTACCGCTCCGGCCACGCCGCCGATGCCCGTGATGATTACGTTTTCGAGGAGCGAGGAGCGCCGTGAATAGACGCGGGCCAGGCCAATCGCCAGAATCGAAATCGGAATCGCCGACTCCATTACCTGCCCGACCTTCAACCCCGAATACGACGCGGCCACCGTAAAGATGATGCAGAGCAGCAAGCCCCAGCCCACGGAACGCACTGTGAGCTCCGGGAGCGTCGCTTCGGCCGGCACCAGGGGCTGATATCTTTCGCCCGGGTTTAGTTTTTTGTAGGCGTTCTCAGGCAGGGACTTGGTGTTGAGTTCGCTCATGGGCCGGGTAGCCTCCAAGGGAAGGATGGTGTCCCGCAACGAGGCAAAAGAGCTCCGTAGCTTTTCTGTCACACTGAAAGCGAATCATCGAATATGAATCGGGACAAGGCCAAGCTGTGCGCCTGGAGCGAAGGGCATGCTTTATGCCGATTATACGGCACGGAGAGGTGCGGTCGGGCCGTCAACCGCAGCACCAACGGGCTCCGGCAGCTCCTGCGCCTTCACCGGCAGGCCAAAGCCGCTCACCATGTTGCGACGGTGCTCGAGAATTTGCTGCATCTCCGAGGGCGTACCACGCACCGGCGGGACGTGCGAGATGGCATCGTGGAGCATGGCCCAGCTTACTTCGGAGGCAACGACGCTGTCCCGAACCTGCGGCATGCCCAGATTCTTTCCTGCGAGTATGGATTGCCCGAAGACATCCACCATCACGTCGAGCTTTTTGTCGTTGAAAGGAGCCGTTTTGCGAATCGTGTTGTGGATGCCATGCAGTTCCACCGTCGCTTCCGCGAAGTCATGCGTCATGCGCGCGACGCCCTTGGTGCCAATCGCGTCCACGTAACAATTGTGAGGCTGTTCCTTGGCCAAATGTCCATAGATGAATCCCTGGGTAATGTCGAACACTACGCCGTTGGCGAACGTGCCATGCACCTGCACCCACCACGGGTCCTTGTAATCCCACATGCGGATCCCTTGGGCGTGCCAGCTGTGGTATTCGCTCTTTGCGTACCAGCGCGCTACATCCACGTAGTGCATCCCGCAATCGTGGAACGGCGGGCCTTCCGGATCGTGGCCCTCCAGAGGCATGTGTCCGGGGGTCATGTGGCAAATCCGGATCACCGCCAGATCGCCAATCTCCCCCTCTTCCATGAATTGCCGGATCTCCTTGTGATACCAGGCATTGCGGTTGAACAGGTTGACTGCCACCAAACGGTCGCTGGCTTCAATCTCGCGCACCAGCTGCCATTCCGTGGCTATATCGGCACCGATCGGCTTTTCCGCCAGCACGTGCTTCCGGTTCGCCAGAGCTTGTCGAATTTGCTGGGGCCGCGCATCGGCCAAAGTGAACAGTCCTACGGCATCGATCGACGTGTCGGCAAAGATGGCATCGGGAGAGTCGAAGATGGCGGCGTTCGGCACTTGCTGCGCGGCCAATTGGCGGGCCTGGCCGCAGATGTCGTACACCGCAGCTACTTCCCAGAGCTCGTTTTCCTGCATCGCGGCTACAAATCCGCGCCCCATCCGGCCGTACCCGATGATCCCCGCCCTGAGTTTTCTTGGCATATTCGTCTGATGTGGATTGCCGCTCATTCAAGCGCTGGTAGTGTGGCTTGAAACCCAATTGGCCAGGACTCGATCGCCTTGCCCCTGGCTGTCCACACGTATGTTAGGCGGAAGTAGCTTGGTGTACTGTGACTATCGTCACAATCTATTTTTGACGCAGACTTTACTCCTAAAAAATCAAACAGATGCGAGCCTTGGGCTTCCATCTCCACTGTTGCCCTACTGCGGAGGACTCTCTCTCTCCATTCTTGCCACGCTCCCGGCGGCTTTCGGCGGTTCACGCTATACTGGCAGTGTGAAGCAGGCGACCAAGCTTATCGCCAAAGTCCCGGTACTGGGCTCCGACCGCAGGAAATATTGGGGCCGAGGCGTTCGGCCGACGCGGCTTGTCTCTGGATGTTCCCTCGGTCTGGCCCTGGGCCTCCTCACCTTCGCTTTACCAGCTCTGGCTCAGATTCAGGATCCCTCGGCCGAACCGCGTGAAGCGTCTGCTGCCGCACAGCTGCCCGATCCGCCACTCCCCGGAACCATCAGCGGAACGATTGTCGATAAAACGGGCGCTCCGGTTGTAAGAGCCCAAGTCGAGCTTGCCGCCGATCACGAGCCCGCGAATCAAACGGTGCAGTCCAGCGACAGTGGAGATTTTTCCTTTGTCCATGTCGTTCCCGGCCCCTTCGAGCTCACGTTCAGCGCACCGGGCTTCGCCCCGCAGAACTTCGCTGGAACGCTGCATTCGGGAGAACAGTTGAACCTTCCCGAGATCCTGCTGAAGCTGGCCACGGAGATTACGGAGGTACACGTGGAACTTTCGCCCATCGAGCTGGCGCAGGAACAGATCAGGGATCAGGAGAAGCAGCGCGTCCTGGGCGTCTTCCCGAATTTCTATGTGAGTTACGTCCCCAACGCAGCGCCCCTGTCCCCGAAGCAGAAATTCGAGCTGGCCTGGAAGTCGACCGTGGATCCCGTCACGTTCGGGCTGACTGCAGCGATTGCGGGAGTGCAGCAGGCGCAAAATGACTTCAGCGGATACGGACAAGGCGCACAGGGCTACGCAAAACGCTTCGGCGCCTCCTATGCTGACCTTTTGACAAGCACATACATCGGAAGCGCCATCCTGCCGTCGCTGCTGAAACAGGATCCGCGGTATTTCTACAAAGGGACCGGCAGTAAGCGCTCGCGAATTCTCTATGCGATTGCGAATTCGGTGATCTGCAAGGGCGACAACGGGCACTGGCAGGCAAATTACTCGGCCATCGGGGGGGGCCTGGCCTCGGGCGGCATCTCTTATCTCTACTATCCAGCGGAAGATCGCAACGGGGCGGCATTGGTGTTTCAAAATACACTCATCGGAATCGGAGAAACTGCCGCGGCGAATTTGTTGCAGGAGTTCTTGATCCGGAAGTTGACGCCGAATGTTCCGGGGCACGGGGCTTCGACGCCGTGATGGGGGCATCGTGGTGGGCGATACGCAGGTGCGCGCGGGCTGGGGGCTGGGCAACATTGGCGGAAGGCCTCAGGCCTGAAGGCATAAGCTACAGGGCGTAGAGAAACCACGCCGGACCCTTCAGCAAGCTCAGGGCAAGCGGCGGGGTCCACAGGAGCGTAAGAAGGCAGGCGAGGCAGTTGGTACGAGGAGGCGGGGGCTATACTGGTTGTGTGACGCTGACGCGCAAAGCTGAGACTGTGGCGGCGAAGATTCTGGCGGTGGATTATGGGCGGAAGAAGATGGGGCTGGCGCTGGCTGATGCGGAGGCGCGGATCGCCGAACCGTACGGCACACTCGAGCGCATCAACCGCAACGAGGACATGCGTCGCCTGCGCGAATTCGCGCGTGATCAGGGCGTCAGGCAAATCGTGGTTGGTTTGCCTTTACGGCTGGACGGCACGCCCGGGGAAATGGCAGAGGAAGTCACGCGCTTTGCCGAGCGACTCCACAAACAGACCGGCGTTCCCGTCGAACTAGTGGATGAGCGCCTGACCAGCTGGCAGGCCGAACAGCTTCTGGAACAGGAGTTTGGGCGGCGCATCACGCACCATGAGACGCCTCGCGGCCGCAAAAAATTCACCCGTGCCTCCGAGGACAAGTACAACGTCGACGCGGTTGCCGCCATGGTAATTTTGCGAGAATATCTGGCTCGAATCTCCAACGCCCAGGAGCAAACCTAGTTTGCGTGTCCTCGTCGCGCTCGTACTTCTCTTCCTTCTTGCCGCCGGTGCGGCGGCCGGATTTCTCTGGTACAGCATCGAGAAACCGTTTGGCAAGATTCCTCCGGAGGGGGTGTTCGTCCAGATCCCGCACGGGGCTTCCCGGCGAACTGTTGCGCATATTTTGAAGCAAGACGGCGTCATCCGCAGCGCCATCGGGTTCGAGATTTACGCGCGCCGCCATGCGAAACGAACTCCGGTCGCCGGTGAATATTTCTTCGAGCATCCCCTGACGGGCAAGGAGGCTTTCTGGAAGCTGGCCAACGGCGAAGTCTATGTCCAAGCATTTACGGTGCGCGAGGGCGACACCCTGTTCGACATTGCGCAAAACTTGGAAGCAGAGAAATTGATGAAGGCCGTGGATTTTCTGAAGGCGGCCAGCGATCCCGGGCCCGTCCATGACATCGCACCCAATGCCAAATCGCTCGAAGGCTTTCTCTTCCCCGCCACGTACAATCTTCCCCGGCACGAGTCTGCCGCCGATCTCGCGTCCATGATGACACGAAAATTCCGCGAGGCACTTCAAAGGATTGCGCCGGATGAGCTCGATCCGCTCATCCCTGGAACGCCTCTTCTTTCCGTGGTGACGCTTGCGTCGCTTGTGGAATCGGAAACGCCCAAGCCCGAGGAGCGTACTTTGGTAGCCGGTGTGTACACGAACCGTCTGCGCAAAGGAATGTTGCTGCAGTGCGATCCGACGGTGATTTATGCGCTCAAGCAGGCGGATCACTACAATCCGCCGCTTACGCTCAAAGACCTGCGCTACGACTCGCCTTACAACACGTACGTGCATTCGGGCCTGCCTCCCGGCCCCATAGGCAACCCCGGCGAGTCGGCGATCCGCGCCGCGCTCGCTCCCGCGCCCACAGACTTTCTCTATTTCGTCGCCAACACCCAGGGCGGCCACTTTTTTGCCTCGACACTGGCGGAACACAACAAAAATGTGGCCAAATATCATCGTCTGCTCAACGGAGAACCCGCCGACCCCCCGGCCACTGAGGCACGCCACACTCACGCCGCCGGCTCGGCCCACAAGGGCAAGCGATGACCGAAGGGCTGCAAACGAAAAAAGCCATGATTCTTGAAGCCGCGCGGGAGCTCGGCATTCAGAAGTGGACGACCGCGGAGATCGACCAGTTGCGCCGCAAGTTGATCGCGGAACACGGGGACGCCGGGAAATCCGGTAACGATTACATTGCCGAGGTGCTGAAATCGATGGGCTGGAAAGTCCAGCTCTCCGAACGGGAAGAAGCAGAGGAACGATTCGAGGAAGAGTTCGAAGACATTCTGCATTTCAAATCGCTGCAGGATGCAGAAGTGAGCCTGACGCGCCTGGATGAACTCCTTCGCCGCTTCCGCGCGCACGGGGAAGCCGCAGCGGTCGAGCGCGTGCTGGAAATTGCGCGCCTGGGCAAGCGCCGAGCGGAGATGATCTCTCGCAACCGGAAGGTCGAGCCACGCAAGCGGGAAGAGAAAAAGGAAATTGGGGAATGGTTCCGCATCTGGCTGGAGACGCCGGACGCTTTCTTCGACTGGCTCGAGGTGCGCAAAGCCTCTCCGGAGTTCGTCGAAAAATTCGGCGACGCCAGCGCCGAGGAATAACATGCACGCGGAAGATCCAGCTCCGGACCTGCCACCTTATTCGCTCGACGTCCAGGCGCTCGAACTTGGCGCGGACACGAAAGCCGTCGGCCTGGAGCTCATCGAAACGGAGTCGCGCGAGCCTCTTTGCGGGCCCCAAGCGGCGGACATTTGGGCCACGGCGCTCGCGGCCCTCGCGGCGAAGGAATCCTATGTGCTGGATTTTTTCAGCCATCTCGACCGCGTTCGAGACTTCTGCAAGGCACACAACATCGATTTCCGCGAATCTGCTTCGCGTTGCGTCGTCATCTCGCAGCCGTCCCGCGAGACGCTCCAGCAGCTCGTTGCCCGCTTCGCTGCGGAGACTTTCGGAGTGCGCGCAGGTCTCGGTGCACAAAACGGAGATGCCTTGCTCGAAGGCGAGCTCTCGCGCCGCGGACTGGACGCTTACCAGGCAGCCTATCCGCGTTACACTTTTTGCGCCGTGTGCGAACCGAGCGACGGCTGGGTCACGCTCCTCAGCGAGTCCCTGTGGCCTACGGAAATCATCCGGCGCGTGCGCCCGGCGCTTCAGCCATTCGATGTCTACATCGCACAGCCGCAATAATCCGCGAAATACGCTAAAATAACAGGCGTAGTGGAAAACGGGGGCTGTCTCAGTTTGCGGGCGCAGATGTGATTCCGCCCGCAACGTGCGAGCGCACTGGAACGTTGTGCTCCTCTCGCCTCGATTACGACAGCAAAGCTCTACGTCGCGCGGATTTGCGCTTTCCTGCGGTTGAACAATTGCACTGCATGGATCAGGAACTCCGGATCAGACGATGAAACGTGCGCGGAAATGTACGGTTTGGGTGACACTGTCGGCTCTCGCTGGCGGCTGCGGCGGCCACGGCGGTGTAACAAAAACGACGACGGTTCCTGCGGCGATGCGCCCGGTTGCGCTAGAGGCTGCGCCCGAAGAACTTCTCGACCGGTACAACGCACTGGCGCGCAGCCTGCAATCCCTCAATGCCACCGTGGAACTCAAGCCGACCGTGGGTTCGGCGTACAGCGGGGTCATCAGCGAATATCACGAAGTGAAGGCGTTCCTCCTGGCTTCGCGCCCCTACAATGTCCGCATGATTGGCCAGGTCCCGGTCATTGGCAAAACTGTTTTTGACATGGCCAGCGACGGCCACGATTTTGAACTCTCCATCCCGCCGAGGAATAAGTTCCTTGTTGGCCCGGTCGCGCTGAACCGGCCGAGCGCAAAGCCCATTGAAAATCTTCGGCCGCAGCATCTGGTCGACGCGCTGCTCTGGGCCGAGGTACGCAAAGAGGAAGTTGTCCTTCCCGAGGAATGGAACGACGAAACGGGCCGGTATTACGTTCTGACCGTACTGCGAGGGGGCTACCAGCACGAGATTTTGCGCAAGATCTGGTTCAACCGCGTTGATCTGCATGTGGCGAGGCTCGAATCTTACGGCCCAAAGGGCGCGCTCCTTTCTGACGTGCGCTATGCCAACTGGCAACCCGCTGATTCAGCCGCTAGCGCTTCCCAGCCGCCAGATTTTCCCCGATCGATCTCGATTGACCGGCCGCACGACGAATACCGCCTGGACATGACCGTGACCAAGGTTTCCCTGAATGAAACTCTGACGCCCGATCGCTTTGCACTGGAAGCCCCGCAGGGCGCCGATGTGGTTCACCTCACCGATGCGCCGAAGGACAAAACGCCATGATGGGCCAGTTTGTCTTTCGCAATCTTTTCCACCGGCCGATCCGCACGCTCATCGGAGTTTTGGCCATTGCGGTAGAGGTGGCGCTCGTTGTCCTTATCGTGGGCCTGACTTCCGGGATGCTCCAGGAGACCGCCAAGCGCATCGAAGGAATTGGGGCGGACGTGATGGTGCAGGCGCCCTCGGCGCAGATGTTTCTGGTGATGAGCGGCTCGCCCATGCCAATCAAAATCGCGGACCGGCTGCAGGAGCAGAAGTACGTGCAAGCCGTGGCTCCCGCTTTTCTTCAATTCAATACTTCCGGCGGCGTGGAAACAATCTGGGGGATCGATCCAGTATCGTTCCGCGATGTTTCGAACGGCTTTGCCTTTCATCAGGGCCACGACCTTGAGGGAGCAGACGATCTGCTCATCGACGATTGGGCTGCCAAAGCCAAGAAGCTCAAACTTGGCGATACCTACAATTTGCTCAACCACGATTGGCACGTGGTGGGCATCATCGAACATGGCAAGGGGGGACGCCTCTTCGTGCCTATCCACACGCTGCAGGATCTGGTCGGCGCGCGAGACAAAGCGACCATTTTCCTTGTCAAGTGCACGCGCCCGGAACACACTACTGACGTCATCGGCGAAATCAAGCAACTCCTTCCGAATTATCCAGTTCGGCCGATCAAGGAATTCCTGACGCTCATGACCTCCACGAACATTCCCGCCCTCGAAACTTTCATTCATTCCATGATTGCGCTCGCGGTTTCCGTTGGCCTACTCGTCATTTTTCTCACGATGTACACCACGGTCCTGGAGCGCACGCGTGACATCGGCGTCCTGAAATCTCTCGGCGCCAGCAAGCTGCTGATCGTCCGCGCCCTTTTGACGGAGACGGCGCTTCTTTGCCTGCTCGGGATCGTTGCCGGGGTCGGCCTGAGTTATCTTGTGCGCGCCGGTTTCACGGCCGCTTTCCCAACGCTTCCGATTTTGATTACCTCCGGCTGGATCGTTCGCGCCGGGTCCATCGCGCTCCTTGGCGCGATGGTCGGGGCCAGCTATCCCGCGTGGCTCGCCAGCCGCAAGGACGCGGTTCACGCCCTTTCCTACGACTGACAGGAGCAGAGAGCAACTGGCCACATATGCCAATCACGGTTAGAATACAGACGCATACGAGCAACTCGACGGAGCCCGAGCTAAAGACCTTGGAGCCCATACTCAAAACTGAGAACCTCTGGAAGCTCTATCACGCCGGGAAGGTGGAGGTACCTGCCCTTCGCGGAGTGAATTTCGACGTGCTTCCCGGGGAATCCGTCGCCGTCATGGGCCCCTCCGGCTGCGGAAAATCTTCCCTGCTGTATGTCATTGGGGGACTCGCACAGGCTTCGCGCGGCAAGGTCTATGTGGATGGAAACGATCTCTCCGCCATGAGCGATGCGGAGCGCACCAAACTGCGCCGCTCGAAGATCGGCTTCGTCTTTCAACGGTTTAATCTTCTTCCCGCGCTCACCGCCAAGGGCAACATCGCCATTGCACAGTATATTCACGGGGACGGCTTCGATCCCCATCGCTTCGAGGTTGTCACCAAGTTGCTCGGCCTCGAAGGCCGCTTGCATCATCGCCCGTCGGAGATGTCCGGAGGCGAACAGCAGCGCGTTGCGATTGCCCGCGCCATCATCAACGAACCGAAGATTCTTCTAGCGGACGAGCCTACGGGCAATCTGGACACCAAGAATTCCGAGATTGTCCTGGAGATGCTGCGCCGCCTGAACAAAGACCTGGGTCAAACGATCGTGATGATCACGCACAATCCGGAAGCTACGGCCTATTTCGATCGCGTGGTCCACATGCGCGACGGGATCATAGTCGACGGAATTCCGGCGGATTGACATGGCGGGCCTCGGCCAAATCCTGTATCGGACGTTCTTCTGGTCGTACGAACGGGGCACCTGGCAATACGATGTGGCTGTGGCACTGATCCTCGTGTTTGTGTTGCTCACGCCGACGCGGTGGTTTCATGATCAACCGCAAGTTGGCGTCCCGGCCACAGCGAGCCAAGTCGAACTGCTTTCTCCTGCCGGGGAGACCGAAGTCTTTCGGGTTGACGCCCGCGTTCTTGCCCCGCCCGAACGCACGCCCGCTCTTTCCAATCAGCTGCACAACGCCATGCAGAAGGCCCGCCCCGACCTTCGCGACGGCGGCTTCACCATTCGCAAGATCGAAGCCATTCGCGACGAACGCGGCAATGTGATCGCTTACGAGGTGGAGATCCGCCACTGAGTGGTTCCCATTCCTCATTACATTCCTATGGCCCGTCATTACTTTGGTACCCGGCATCCAAACGGACATGGTGGTACGTTGCCGGGCAGTCCCCGGCCCGGGTCGGTTCGTTGCAGACACATTCAGTCTCTCGCTCTGCTATCATGCCCGCACGGCCCTGATGCTGGGCTCCTTGCGACGGATCCTCGCTCCAGAACAGCACAGACGATGGAAGGAGCACTCTAATGCGAACTAATACGCATGGCACGAGGTGGCTGCTGGCAGCGCTGCTGACTCTTCCGCTTCTGGTGCTCAGCTTGACCGCGCAGCAAACCAACTCCCTGGTCATCAACGGCCAGCGGGGGCAGGCAAAAGTGATCCAGGTGGAGGGTCGCAATTATGTGGAAGTCGAAGGGCTGGCACGCCTGACCAACGGGTCTCTCAGCTTCAACGGCAATCAAATTGTCCTCTCGCTGCCCGGTTCGGGGGAGGCGCCCACCCCTGCCTCTGCGCCTCCCGCTTCTGGCTTCTCGAAGGACTTTCTGACCGCGGCTATCGAGGCCATGTCCCAGGCTCGCGAATGGCATGCCGCACTAAAAAACGCGATGGAGCGCGGCTATCCGTTGTCCGAGGATTGGATCGGCCCGTTCCGGCGGCAGACCCAGCAAAGTGTGCGGCTCGCCGGAGTGGCGGCGAGCACCGAGGCGGACAAGAATCTGGCGGCGCTGCTCGGCAACGTGGTCAACAACATGAACAGCCTGAGCGATAAGTACCTGCAGTTGACCAAGAACATGACCTATTTTGCGCCAAATGCGCTGGAGAGCGATCCGATCGATCAGAAGCTTCGGGCTTGCGGGCACTCCCTGGCCGCAATGGCGGGCTCCAACCAGTTTGTCGACGATGGCACATGCCACTGACGAAGGATTGCCCGGGTTATGCTAGGATTCCCCGGGGGAGATACGGCTGAACATTTTGGCCGCAGGGGCTAATTTGAGACTATTTCGCGGGCTTTTTCTGGCATTGCTTATTGTGGCCGTGGCCTCCGGGCGATCTTCAGCCCTACCGAATCAGGGCACGGGCAAAGTCTCTCTCGACTATGTCCTCTCGATGATGGACCGCTCCGCGCAGGATTTTAAGAGCCTTACGGCGGCCATCGAGCACACCAAGTACACGGCTGTCGTGAAGGACACCTCTACCGAATCCGGGGAGATCTTTGTGCGCAAAGACTCCAAGATGCGCATCGATTTCCAGACGCCGGACCCGCGCACCATTTTGCGCGACGGTGACAAGCTGTTCATCTACACGCCGAAGATCAACCGCGTCGAGGAGTACAACATCGGAAAGAACCGCGCCATGGCCGACCAGTACCTGGCACTGGGATTCGGCACGCGCACGGAGAGCTTGAAGAAGAATTACACGGTGAACATGACCGGGGAGGAAGAATTGGACGGCCACAAGGCGGCCGTGCTCGAATTGGTCCCCCGATCTGACGACGTCAGGAAGCAGATCAGCAAGATCGAGATGTGGGTGGATGAGTCTTCGTGGCTTCCCGTGCAGCAAAAATTCTTCGAGACCGGTTCCGGCGACTACTTCCTATCGCACTACACGAAAGTCATGAAGAACCTGAAGCTGGGCGATGGGAAGTTCAAGGCGGATTGGCCGAAGGGTACGAAGATAGAGAAGCCGCGAGGCTGACGCCAGCCTAGCTAGGCGGACGTTGCTTCCCGCTCGAGTAGTTTTTGTTTGCGCTGTAGGCCCCAGCGGTAGCCTGCCAGGTTGCCATCACTGCGAATCACCCGGTGGCAGGGCACGACAATGGAAACGGGGTTTGTGGCACATGCTCGAGCCACGGCACGCACCGAGCGTGGCTTGCCGAGGGCTCGCGCAACGTCCGTGTAGGTTTTGGTCGTGCCGCGCGGAATCTTCTGTAGTTCCTGCCACACGCGGCGCTGAAAGGCCGTTGCCTGCAAATCGAGTGGCGGGTCCAAGTGGGGCGGGCCGCCTTCCGCGCGACGGACAATCTCCTTGATCCAGTTTTCGTGTTCTCCGGGAGCACGCACGACTTCCGCCTTCGGATATTCCTTCTTCAGTGCCTCCACCAAAACCCTTTCACTCTCACCCAGGTAGACGGCGGAAATGCCACGCTCCGTCATTCCCACCAGGACTTTGCCGAGCGACGTATTCACCAACGTGTATCCAATCTGCATTCCTTCTCCTCCTTTTCGATATGCGGCGGGGGTCATGCCCAGTTGCGCATTGGTCTTTTCGTACAAGCGGCTGGATGAACCGTACCCGCAAGCGTACAGCGCGTCGGTGATACTGCTGCCTGCGCGCAGCATCCTCTTGAAACGATCCAAACGCAGCGCCTGCTCAAATTCCTTGGGTGAAAGCCCGGTCACGCGGCGAAACGCGCGACGGAGTTTTGCGGGGGAGGCTCCCAACCGCGCGGCCAGCGAGCCGATGCGAAGGCCGCCCTCGCCGGAAGCGGAAACGGCTTCGGCAATCTGCTGGACGAGCACTCTGGACGGATCCTGCTGTTTGGGGCGGCAACGCCGGCAGGGCCGATAGCCGTTGCTCTCCGCATCCTGAGCGGTGTGGAAGAAAAGAGTGTTGCGCCGCAAAGGACGCCGGGCGGGACAAGAAGGGCGACAGTAAATATGGGTGGAACGAACCGCAAAGACAAACGAGCCGTCTGCACGCGAATCGCGATGCAGCATGGCCTGCCAATAGCGATCAGCGATTTGTGGTGCAAGGCCGTTTCGCTGGGCACGGTGGATTGGTGTCTTCATGGCCTTAGACTACCGCGACGCAAATCCGCAATCTATCCGATTCCGAACGGCAAACTGGCAACGGATTGGCCTGAGGAAAACTCAAGCTTCTCCAGGAGCAGGAATTGCCTCGTCGGCCTCGGCTGGATCCTTGTGCGGCGCGGTGATCACGAGAAGCACAGCGGTCAGGATGACAAAGCTTGCCAGCATGGTACGCAAGGTGAGCGGTTCCGCAGCGAGAAACCAACCAAGGAACAAGGCCACGACGGGATTCACGAAGGCGTAGGTTGCGACGCGTGCCGCCGTGCTGTGCTTGAGAATGTACACATACGCGCTGAAACCCAGGGCGGAGCCAAACACGATCAGATAGAAGAGTGCAATCCAGGATCGCAGCGTCACATTGGCCAGATGAAACTGGCGCGTTTCGCCTGAAACAACTGCCACCAGGCACAGCGCGGCGCCGCCGGTTAACGTTTGCATGGCCACGCCCAACATGGGCGAACGCGGAAGCGGGTGGTGCCGCGAATAGATAGAGCCAAAGGCCCAAGCCAGCGAAGCGCCGATGAGGGCGCAGGCACCGACCGGGTTGATGCGCTCGGAATTCCCGAGATGCTTCGGGCCCACGAGAAGCGCCATCCCAACAAAGCCCAACAGAAATCCCGCAAGCACGCGCGGCGCGGGACGCGAACCTCCGGGACGCAGCCAATCCACCAGAACCATCCACAAGGAAACGGTGGCCACGAGCAGCGCGGTGATTCCCGAAGGGACGATCTGCTCGGCCCAGGAAACCGTGCCATTGCCGGCGAGGAGGAGAAGGCAGCCGGTGATAAACGTGGTGCGCCACTGGGCCAAGGTCGGCTTCTCTCGCGTGACAACGCGAAAGGTCGGGTAGAAAAAGAGGCCCACAGTCAAATGGCGGATCCCGGCGAGGAGAAACGGCGGGAAGGATTCAACGCCAACCCGAATGGCGTAGTACGTCGAGCCCCACAGGATGTACACCGTCGCAAAGGAAAGCAGTACGAGCGTGGGATGGGCAGGGTGAATCGGCAACGGAGGAGACAGCGATTGGGCGGCAGAATGAGTCGAATCGGTAGCCATGCGAATTAGATGAAGATAGCCGGATTCTGTCAGGAATCGAGAACCATAATGGGGGGCAGGGGCTGTGGATAATTGAAGAAAAAGAGAAAGTGAGGGAGGTACGGTACCATTACGAAATGTTTCAATTTAGAGCACTTCGCTCAATTTCCACAGGTTGACAGAAGACGTTCTGGAATGGCATGTTAGCAGCCCAACGTTCCACGGGCATCAGCAAGAGTAGAGTAATAGGACCTGGTACGGGTCCCGTTACTCGGTGCATCTCACTGAGGGGCGAGATGAGTGCGAGCAACCGCGCGTTAGCTTGGGACAAAGTGCCTCCGCAGCCCGAATCCGCGGCTCAGCCCGCCAAGACACCCGTATTCCCTGAAAAAATCGTTGTTCCCGCACCCGCTTTGCGGGTGATGCCGTTGCTCAGGACGCCGCAGCCGAAGCGGTTCGTGCGCGTGCCCACGCATGCCATTGGGGTTCATACCGAACAGCGGGAGAGTCCGCGCGCCTTTCTGAAGCTTCCTTTGAAACTGCGGAGCGTGGCGGGAGTGATGGAACAGTATCCGATCACGCTGGTCACTCGGGACATCAGTTCTTCCGGCGTGTTTTTCCTGTGTCCGAAGCCGCTGGCGGTTGGAACAGAGATCGAGCTGGACATTGTTTTAGTGAGCCGTCCGCTCGGTTACGGGAATGTGGTGGTTTCTTCGAAAGCCCGGGTCTGCCGAACCGAACCGGCGAACATGCCCGGTTGGCATGGTATTGCCGCGAGCTTTGACGATTTTGCATTTGACCGCGACGACCGCATCCCAGACTGGTTGCCGGCGAATTGACCGTGCTTCGATTCATTGAGAAAGTAGCCCGTCGTTTCCGCTGAGGCGACAGTACGCGCACTTTTACTCCTGCATGCATCCTTAAGACTCTGTTACTCTGGCCAAAATGAGCCCAGAGCGAAGAGTGGCCGGTGTGCTGTTTGATTGGGACGGCACGCTGATCGATTCCTTTCACGCGGACTCACAGGCGTACCTGGCGTTGTTCCGGGAACTTGGCTTGAACTGGGGGCTGGAAGAACTGGAGAAGCACTACTCGCCGGACTGGTATGCGGTCTACCGCGCGGCGGGAATCCCGTCTGACCGCTGGGATGACGCGGACCGGATCTGGCGCGCCTATTACGTGAAGCATCCCTCTCACCTGATGGCGGGAGCGAGGCAGGTTCTGCAGCGCCTGGCGCAGCGGCACCGCTTGGGACTGGTCACGAGCGGCGACCGGGAGCGCGTGACGCGGCAGTTGCGGAAATTCGCGTTGACACGGATGTTTCGGGCGCGCGTCTGCGGAGGAGATACGCGGGAGAAGAAGCCGCACCCGGCGCCACTGCTCCTGGCCTTGCGCAAGATGCACTTGCAGGCGGAGCATTGTGTCTACGTGGGAGATACGCCCGAGGACATACAAATGGCGCGAGCCGTGGGCATGCTTGCGATTGCTGTACTGGGGCCGTTCCCGACGGAAAAACGCTTGCGTGCGGCGAAGCCGGAATTTCTGCTGGAGAGTCTTCAGGAGTTGCCGCGATTGCTAAGAAGACTCTCCGATCGAGCGCAACGGTAGGCTCTCTCAGTGATTGCGGTTCAACGTGGGGCGGCGTTTGTGACGCGGTTTCCCTCTGCGGCAAGCGGGAGGGCAATTTCCATCGCGCCGATTCGATCCGTCCTGGCATCATGCACGACCAACCTTAGCCACGCGGCGTTACTCGGGATTTCAAAGAGCTGCCGGACACGATAAGTCCCTTTGTGAATTTGCGCAAAATCCCTGGATGAAAGAGTTTCTTCGTCCAAGGAGCGCTGGCCAACCATGCTGTTGCCTTCCGCGTCGTAAGCGGCGAAGAGGAACTCCAGCATGGCGTGACGCGCGCCGTCCCCCGCAGGGGCAAAATCGATCTGCCGACCGAGAACAGCGAAGTCGACGGAATAGCGCTGTATCTGCACCGTATCCCACTTCTTTTGAGAGGCGAAGGCTGGAAACTGGACGAGTTGGGCGATCTGCTCTTGCGAAACCGCCACAGGCCATCCCTGCGGTGCCGCATGTACTCCGAATGCAAGCTCATGTATGGCCGGCGCACCGCGCCGCAACGCCGCTTCCAAGTGACCCGCCGGCGCATTGGCCTTTCTTTCCGCGAATACGCTATCGTCGTCGGCGAGGTAGCTGCGCCGGTACGACAGGTGGCGTCCCTTTTGATTCAAGGCAACACGGATGCGGCGCAGACCGCCATTGAATTTCGTGTTCGTTGGAGAGTAACTCAGGGTGTAGTAGTTGGTGCCGTCGTCCATGCCGGTCGCGATGGCCTTTTCGAGCCCGTTGGTGTTATAGAAGGCATGCCCGCCTGAATCCTCCGCAATTTTGTCCATGGTGTCGTGCTCGTCACCGAGGCGCTCCTGGAATTCTCGGAGGCGCTGAGCCATCGATGTTCCTGCAGTGGGATCGTTTTCAGAGGCAGCAAACACGGGATTGGTCATCAAACCGCGAATATCCACGGGATAAACCGCAATCTGCCCCACGGTGAGCAGATCCGCCGCTTGGCGGAGTTCGGTGCTGTAGCTGACAGAAGTTCCGAAGGGGTCGGAACCACTGCTCGCGGACCCCCCAAAAGAGCTGGCCGGGTCGCTTCCCGGCAAGATCGTGGCAGGGAACGCCCCGGAAAGCCAAATCAGATTCTTACGTCCAGGCAAGCCATTCACAAATCGGGCGATGTCCGCCAGGGCTTCCATGGTTCTCTCTACTCGCCGCGTCAGCAGGAAGTTCCTTGCGTTGTCCTCGAGACGCCCCATGAGACCCGCCAATTCTTGCGCGTGGGGATCACTTGCAAGGACGGACGAACCCAGATGTTCCTCTCCCTGGGACTGATATACGGGTGACTTGTACGGCCCCGTCTTCTTGTCATTCATCGCGCGAACGAGCGCCTGCTCATCGTCGGTGAATCCCTGGAGCAGGTGCAGCTTGTCGGTGAGGACAAAGATGGCAAAACGGCCCGCAGGCTTGTTGGTCAAGAATTTCACGACTTCTTTGTGTGCGAACGGCGCGTCGTCGATCGGAGTGTTCAGCAGATCGTACAGAAGAACGGTGAGAGGGAGGTTGTCGTGTGGCGTGGGCACATTCAGGAATGTGTTGGTGCTCAAGATGGGGATCTGGAGGGGTTTGAGATTGAGTTTTGGGAGTTCGGAGGCGGCATGGTGGACTTCAAAAGAATCAATCGGCTGGGGCTTGCCATCTTCAAAGACAGAGAAATCCTGCTGGCGAAGTCCAGGGACGGGCGTTCCCTTTCCGTCCGTCACCACGACATCGAGGAGCACCTCGCGCACTTTTGACTTGATGGTCTTTTTGTCCCCCGAGTTTTGTGGCGGGGTGGAGCTGGGCCCTGCCGCGGGTTGTTGGGCAAGCGCAGGGAAAAGAACCACGGAGACGAGGGCGACTGGAACGGCACGGCGCCACAAACGCACAATTCACCCCCAGTCCGGAGGAAAAGGAGAAGCGAGGAGACAGATGGCGAAAAGAGGGTCGAGCTGGACCTGGTCCTTCTCAGTCACCCGGTACACTCCCCACAATGTTCGACGTGCCCTGCGTCTTCAATTGGTACGCCGGTGAGACAATGATAATGCGCTTCCGGCTACTTTCAAGAAGGAGAATGTCTTCAGAAGTTCAGGGGTTGGGGGTGGGCGGCGAGGCTGGGGCTGGCTGCTCGGTTGGAGTGGGCGGAGGAGTGGTGGCCACGGGCGCGGGAGGGAAGGCCTTGAAGTTGGTCCACTTGATGGTGACGCGGATGGGAATCTCGCGGTCCTTGGTTTTGTAGACGCCTTCGGAGCGGGAGTAGTTGGGGAACCAGTATTTGCCTTCCACGTTTTCCCGGTAAGTCTCAAACGTGACGAAGGGAAGAGTTGGCGGCTTCAAATCGCCGAGGTCGGTGATCCACCGGCCGTAGGTTTTTACGATCTCCAGATATTTCTGGTCCACCCAGATCACGCCGTCGAAGTACGGGTGCTGGCGATCGAGCGTCTTCGGGGAGACCTGAAAGATGTAGCAGTCGACTTCATCGACTTTTTCGGTGTTCAGATATTGCAGGTTGTACTTGGAAAGTTGACTGGCGGTGACCGGGTAGGCAGGAATGCGGGAAAGAAACTGCGCATCCTCGGGCTCAAACTGGAGATATTGCAGAGTGAACTCCGGCGCGGCGATCGCTTTTTCGTAGAGCTTGCCATCGCCGGAACGGACCGCGTCATAGGTGGCGGAATATTCGCCGGTGGGGCGGCCGTCGGGGCCGAATTCCTGGATGCGAATGGTCTTGCGGTAGGCATACTGCGAGCGCGCGGCTTGATAAACCTCTTCTTTTTTCGCGAAAGCCTGGATAATTTGTGCGGGGGGCAAGGAGGGCGGAGCCGGGGCTTCCGGCACTCCGACGATGCGCTTGACGTCGTGCTCGGGAGGCGGGGCGAGGGGACCGGCGGGGTTTTCCTGAGCGCGCATAGTGGGAGCGAAAAAGACGAGGATGGTTGCGAGAAAAGTGAAAGAAGAAGTCAGAGAGAAATTGCGGGCCAAGCGCAGATCCTTGTCAGCCATATTTGGAAGCCGCTTCGTAAAGAGGCGGCACGTCCTTGCAATGTTTTCTTCAGGGGCCAAAGCCCAGATTCCCTATTTACGTCGGGGCTGAAGCCCCGACCTCCCAAAGAACCGCGTATGAGATGCCGTCTAGTTAGATGCGGCACCTGCACCGGAGAGCCGCCTCGGTTAAGGTTTTTGCTTTGAGCCGCTCTCACGACGAATAGGAGAAATCAATTCCGCGGTGGCTAAAGCCCACGTTCTGAGGCGCGTTAATGTCGGAGCTAAAGCTCCGACCCCCGGAGACCCAGTTGTGGGATGCCTTCTGGCTTTTAGTGTAGCGCAATTGAGCGCAGCGGTTGCGGTGGATTTGGAAAACGCCGCGAGGTCTTTGTTACACTGAGGTACGTGTGAGAAACGACGTGTTGGCTCGGCGATACACCGTATCGGGACGTGTGCAGGGAGTCGGATATCGCAATTACGTCGAGCATGTGGCCGGGAAGATCGGGCTGGAGGGATACGTCCGGAACCGACGGGATGGCTCGGTGGAAGTGTTCGCGATGGGCACGCACGAGCAGCTCCGGCAGTTGCTCCCGGCGCTCGAGCGCGGGCCGATGATGTCTCGCGTGAGTGGTGTAGTGGAAGAGCCTGCTACGGTGGACACGAATTATCAGGGCACTTTCACCATTGAATTTACGCTGGAGTGAGGAGCCGGTCGCATGGATGACCTGAAGAGATTAATCCGTGAAATTCCCGATTATCCGAAGCCTGGAATTCTGTTTTACGACGTGACGACGCTGTTGAAGGACAAGAAGGGCTTCCATGCGCTGATCGACCGCTTGTGCCAGCACTACGACGGGCACAAGATCGATGTGGTGGTGGGGATCGAGGCGCGGGGGTTCATTTTAGCGCCGGCGCTGGCGTACCGGCTGAGCGCGGGATTCGTGCCGGTACGAAAGCCAAAAAAGCTGCCGGCGAAGACGGCCCACGTTTCCTACGCGCTGGAGTATGGAACCGACACGCTGGAGATTCATGAAGACGCGGTCCAGAAGGGACAACGCGTGTTGCTCTGCGACGATTTGCTGGCGACGGGCGGGACGGCGGCGGCGGCGATACAACTTATCCGCTCGCTCGGCGGCAATGTGGATGGAGCGGCGTTCGCGGTGGAGTTGAGCTTCTTGAACGGGCGGAACAAGCTGCCGGGGCTGGATGTGTTCTCGTTGATTCAGTATGACAAGTAGACGGAGAGAAGTCATCAGTTTGACGAGCCTTGTACAGAATTTGAGAAGGGTGGAATCCACCATCAAAGAAATCGACTCGGTCCACTAGTGCTCGTGCGAGCGGCGCTGGCGGAGGGCTTCGAAGAGGACGACGCCGGCGGCGACGGAGACGTTGAGGGATTTGATGGGACCTGAGGTGGGGAGCGAAACGACGAAGTCGCAGCGCTTGCGGGTGAGGTCGTGCAGGCCGGCGCCTTCGCCGCCCATTACGATTCCTGTCGGCGACGTATAATCGACTTCGGTGTAGCTTCTTTCGGCGCGCTCGTCGAGGCCGACGAGCCAGTAGCCCGCTTCCTTCAGCTTTTCCATGGCGCGCGCGAGGTTGGTGACTTTGGCGATGGGTAGATGCGCCAGGGCTCCGGCAGAGGCGCGCGCGACGGTGTCGGTCAAGCCCGCGGCGCGGCGTTCGGGAATGACCACGCCGTGGGCGCCGGCGGCGAGGGCCGTGCGGATGATGGCGCCGAGGTTGTGCGGATCTTCGACGCCATCGAGCAGGATGATCAGGCCCTGCTGCGTCTTGGGATGATTGGCGTTTTCGAGGATATCTTCGAGCGTGGCGGCGGAACGGGCGGCAACGATGGCCACGACACCCTGGTGATCGCGCGAGTTGGCGAGGCGATCGAGCTGGCCGCGGTCTTCGAAGCGCACGACGATGCCGCGTTCGCGGGCGAGTTGCACGATTCCTTCGACGCGGGAATCCTGGCGGCCCTTGGCGATGACGATGCGGTCGAAGGCGCCACCAGCTTCGAGGGCTTCGCGGACGGCGTGAATGCCGGTGAAACGGTCCATGGGAGGAAAGTTTACAGTTGAAAGTTGAAAGTTAACAGTTTTTGGAGGGGAAGTTGAGAGTTCAAGATTCAAAGTTGAAAGGTTTCGGACAACAGGGGAGCGGGGCGAGTAAGGGGCGAAATTGACGGAGCGGTTGAGATCCTTCGCCCGCACAAGGCGCGGGCTTCAGGATGAGACGCGCTACGGGGCGGGTGCGGCGAGGGGTTGGCGGAGCGGAGTTAGCACAGGCTAAGGCCTATGTTACGCAGGGCGCGGGCTCAGGGCGGCAGAGTTTCTTCCGCTTGGGCTGCGTGCAGAGTTCAGCGCAGTTGTTCCTGCACAGCATATCCGTTCCATTCCTCGCAAACTTTGAACCTTTAACGAACTTTCAACTTTGACCCTTTGGACTTTTGTCAGTCGAGGACGGAGCAAAACTCGAGGATGCGAACGCGGGTGGATTTGACGGGCACGGCGAAAGTGAGGGCGGCGGCTTCGTCAAGGAGGAGGATGACGCGGTCGAGTTCGCCTTCGCCGGGGCATCCGGCGAGGGCGAGACGAATGGGATGGAAAAGATCGCGACCGCGGACTTCGAGGGTTGCTTTCATTCGGGTGACGACTTCCTTGAAGCGATCCGAGGTGAAGGGGGCGGGGTCGAGAAGGAACAGGGCGACGTTGCGGATGACGTCACGGGCGGCGTAGCGGGAGAGGACGGTGTGGGCGTCGACGGTCTGCAGGATTTGCGCGGCGTCGTAGGCGAAGAGCAGGCGGAGAAGCTCGAGGAGGCCGAGGCGGTCCGTGGCGAAGTGGCCGAGGAGGGCTGCGGCGCGTTCGCAGAAGGCGAGATGCCCGGGCGAGGGTTCAGCGTCAAGCCAGTTTTGTTCGCGGAGAATGGAAAGCACATCGGCGGCCGTGTACGGATTGACCGGAGCGGGATGTTCGGCGATGTGTTCGTTCGAGGGCATGGGGATAGTTTAGCGCGGGCGGAGGGATTGGCATTGTAGTTCAGGCCTTCGGGCCTGAGGGTTTGCGACGGTCGGCTGGATTGGGTGCCTAGGATCGGACAGGCCTCACCCCCGAAGGGGTGAGCTACAGAACTCAGCAAACAGCATGGCGCAATGGACAACAGGATTCAGGAGGAGAGGGTGGCGACGACGTGGCAGGCGATGGCTTCGCCGCGGCCGACGGCGTCGACGCCTTCGTTGGTTTTGGCTTTGAGGTGGATTTTCTCCGGGGCGACGCCAAGCGATTTGGCCAGCGCTTCGCGCATTTTGGGAAAATGCGGGCCAAGCTTGGGGCGTTCGAGAATCACGACGACGTCCACATGCTCGATGGCGAAATGATTCTGGTCGAGGAGGTTACGAGCGTGTTGGAGGAAAAGCAGGCTGTTAGCGCCTTTCCACTTGGGATCGGTGTCCGGGAAATGCGTTCCGATGTCGCCGAGGCCTGCGGCGCCAAAGAGGGCGTCGCACATCGCGTGCGCGACCACGTCGCCATCGGAGTGTCCGACAGGGCCCTTGTCAAAGGGCACTTCGATACCGCCAATAATCAGCTTGCGGCCTTCCACGAAACGGTGAAGGTCGTAGCCGATACCGCAACGGACGCTCATGTTTTCTTCTGCTCGGCGTGGAGATAGAAGCGCGCGAGTTCCATGTCGGCGGGGTTGGTGATCTTGATGTTGCGCTCGGAGCCGTGGACGACGTGCACCTCGTGGCCAAGGCGCTCGATGAGCCCGGCTTCGTCCGAAGCGTTCACGCCGTCTTCTTCGGCGCCGGCAAAGGCTTGCTTCAGAAGCTGCGCCTCGAAAACCTGGGGCGTTTGCGCCAGAACGACGCGTTCGCGCGGAACGGTTGCGGTAATCAGCGCAACGTCTTCGGGTAAGCTGGCGCGCTTGACCTCTTTCACCGTGTCCATCGCGGGAATGCCGAGAATCGCCGCTTCGCAGCGGCGCGCTTCCTCGATGACGCGGGTAATCTGCTCGACAGTGACGAAGGGGCGCACGGCGTCGTGCACCACCACTAGTTCGGTGCTGTCCGGCACATGCTTCAGGGCCTGGGCGACCGACGCTTGACGGGAATCGCCGCCTTTGACGACTTGAACAGGCTGGGCAAAATTCTCCTGGCGGATACGAGCGTTGAGCTTCTCCATCAGTTCCGCGCGCGTGGCTACGATAATCCGGCTGATCAGCGGACACGAGGCGACCCGGCGCAGGCTGAGGATTACGATGGGAACTCCGTCCAGCTCCATAAACTGTTTGGGGGTCTCGTGGCCCATGCGCGTGCCGAGACCCGCAGCGGGAAGAATGGCGACGATCTGACTCATAGGATGAAAGCAGTCCGGCTGAAGCGGAGAACCTGGCGGCTTATGACCGGGTTGCAGAAAGGAGAGTGTACCTCAAGGAGAGGGCAGAAGAAAAATGGATGGGAGGCCGAGGGCTACTCGAGATAGAAGCGGGGCACGCGGCGGCTGACGCCGGAGATGAGGTCGGAAGTGACCGTGCCGATGCTGCGTGCGATGACGTTGGCGGGATAAACGTTGGCCCCGTCGGTGCCGTAGAGCGTGGCAATATCGCCGATGGCCGCATCGGGAACGTCGGTGACATCCAGCATGGACACATCCATGGAGACAATTCCAATAATGGACGCCTTGTACCCGCGAATATACACACAGCCGCGATTGCCGAGGGAACGGTGGACGCCGTCGGCGTACCCCGCGGCGAGAACCGCGACGCGCGAGGGGCGTGTGGCCACCCAGCTGGCGTTGTAGCCGACGCCCGCGCCATCCGGAATCGAGCGAACCGTGATGAGCCGGGCGCGGAGGCTCATGACGGGGCGCAAGGCCAGTCTGGCTTCGTATTCGGTGCGCAGGCTGATGGGGTCGAAGCCCGGATGATAGCCGTACAGAACCGCCCCGGGACGGACCATGTCCGCCCAGGACTCCGGGCGGGCCGCGATGGCTGCGCTATTCGCGATGTGGACGATTCCGGATGAAACGCCGAGAGCGCGCAGACGATCGAGCGCGCCAAACAGCAAGTCGAGTTGGGCGGGAGTTTCGCGACCTGTCGGCGTGTCGGTAAATACCTCGGATGAGGCCAGGTGCGTGAAGGTGCCGCCGAGTTCGAGGTTTTTGCACTTGGCCAACTGATTCACAAAGCAATCGACTTCATCGGCAGCAATGCCGAGGCGGTTCATGCCGGTATCGATTTTCAAGTGAATCGGCACGTGCTTTTTGCGGGCTTTGGCGGCGGCAGCATCGAACAGAGCCAGATGCTCGCAGCGGTGGATGGCCGGAGTCAGGTTGTGCTGGATCAAATATTTCTCTTCACCTGCCCAGAAACCGCCGAGCACGAGAATAGGCTTTCGCACTCCCGCTTTGCGCAGTTCCATGCCTTCCCCGGCGGAAGCGACGCCGAACCAGTCGGAGCCGAATTTTTCGAGGGCTTTGGCGATTTCCGGGCCACCGTGGCCGTAGCCGTTGCCCTTGACGATGGAGAGGATTTTTCGCGGCGCGCGGCGCTTTTCTGATGCCGGATTCACGTAAGCGCGAATCGCATCGAGGTTTTGCCGGAGCGCCGAGAGCGAAACCTCGGCCCAGACGGGACGACCGATGAATTCCACTGGACTTCTCTTGCTGCGGGTCATGTAATTCCTTAACGCTTCGAGTGGCGTTCCAACTTTTTTGAGCGCGTCCGCGCCGCGTGCGGTAACAACTTTCGTCCCCATTGTTGCTCCATTTCGCTGGAACGGTACTAGTTTACGGCATTGGCGCGGGGCGGCAAAAAGTCGAGAGCGTCCGGCGCGTGAAAGACAACAGCGGAATGGGCAAGCGTGGGGCCAAATCGGGAGTGGGTGCTCGCGGATCGAAACAGCCTCAAGCCTGAAGGCCTGAGGCACAGGGCGTTGAATTTGAATGAGTTGCCGCTGATCGAGGCGACGCCTTCGGTTCGGGACGCACCGTGGGACCCGGGGAGGAGAGAGTCGCTGTGCCGAGAGAGACGCAGTGTGTCGGAATTTACTCTTTATCACCGTCGGCGAATTGGGAGAGTATCGCTAGATGAGGCGATGCAGCCACCTCAATTCGGGTGCTGTGCCCGACTTGTCCGACTAGCGTGCTTACCAAGGGTTAATGCACCGGTCGGTCAATTTGTGCTACAAGCTATTTCAAAACCCTCCGTAAGGTGATCATGAAGCAAGCGATATGAAAGAAACCGCGATAGACCGTCAGCGAACGGTCGTAACGCACAGTCAGCCGCCGGAAGTTGCCCAGCCAGGCGAAGGTGCGCTCGACGATCCAGCGCCGTTTGTAACGCCGCAAGGCTCGACCGTCTTGCATCGACGGTTTGCGCCGACCTTTACGATGCGGGACGATCGGTTCGATACCCCGTCGACGCAGTTGTTTGCGCAATCCATCACTGTCGTAGCCGCGATCCATAATCATGCGCTCAGGTTTCTGTCGCGGCCTCCCGCCATGGTGTCGCCGCCTTACGCGGATCGCCGCGAGCGTTTTCTCGACGAGCTTGACCTCCGCCGGGGATGCAGAGTGAAGGTAGTCTCCCAAAGGAACACCCTGGCCGTCGACCAGTCGCGGTAGGGACGCCAGTTGACCCAGCGCCCCCCGCATAGATCCGTACATGCAGCATTCCTGCATACGGCTCCTACCTCGGATGAGTGGCGTCAAAGCGCAGATCAGGATACGGATGTAGAATCTGCGGGCTCGGGATCCAGCGAGCCGACGACGATGCAAACCGCTCCCATGTCATCCGGCCTTTTTGACTCCGGCGCTGAAGCGCACGGTGCCAGTACCAGAGCACCTGGGTACGAAAGCTATTCAGACTATCCGTGTTGCCGGGAACTGCGTGATAGTTGAAGTAGCCTTGTACGACAGACCTCAACCACTTCCCGACCTCGGCGATTGGCTCGTGCCAGCGTCGACG
>Ga0335077_10000476_pt1 | contig 44307 bp, 40 predicted proteins | sample Lox_Sample_31_FD_207151 | JGI IMG/M metagenome (GOLD analysis project Ga0335077, IMG submission 207151) | Soil microbial communities from Loxahatchee National Wildlife Refuge, Florida, United States - Lox_Sample_3.1 | ecosystem: Environmental > Terrestrial > Soil > Wetlands | place: USA... | reverse complement strand
GGAAACACAGTGGGGACAGGTTCTGTCATCTGCGACGACGGTGCCCGACTGGTCTACGAGACCGTCGGCCGGGGTTCTCCGTTGGTTTTCGTTAGCGGGTTGGGGGACGACCGGCGCAGCTGGGCGAGCCAGGTGGCGCATCTTTCGACCGACCACACCGTTGTTACGATCGATAATCGCGGCTGCGGCGACAGTAGCGTTCCTCCAGGCCCCTATTCGATCACTCAGCTGGCGGACGATGTCCACAGCGTTGTGGCAGCGCTCGGGCTGACTGGAGTGGCTGCGATTGGGTCATCGATGGGCGGAGCCATCTGCCAGCGCTGGGCGCTTGAGTACCCCAGCGACATCTCCCGACTCGTCATCACCAACAGCTGGGGTGAGCGCACTGCCTTCACCGACTGCCTGTTCGAGCATTGGATCAGCCTCGCCCGCTCCGGTAACCCCGAACACATTCTTCAGAGCCTGCTGCTTTTTTCGTATTCACCCGACTATCTTGCCCGCCATCCGGACACCGTAGCGGCGTTTCTTGCCGCGCCCCCACCCAACCTGGAAGGGTTCGTCGCGGCCGCACACGCCTGCTTGGACCACGACACCTCGGCCGTCGCCAGTGCGATTCACCAGCCGACACTGGTGATCGGAGGCGCATTCGACATTCTGACCCGACCGGCACTCTCGGAGCGACTCAGCGTACGTCTACCGAGGGCATCACTGCGGATGTTGCCGACCGGTCACATGATTTTTTGGGAGATGCCCGACGAATTCAACCAGCTGGTGAGAGAGTTCGTGACAGCTACAACCACTTGATGACAGGAGTCAGCACATATGGCCTCGCATACCTCGAAAGACAATCCCGAGTCCGTCAAGGCGATCGAAGCGGTGCGGGCGCGGTGGCCTGAACTGTTCAACAGTAAGCGCATCGTGGAGCTTGGGGAGCACTTCTATGCGCTGGACGGCGTCGCAATCCCGCCCGATCACGAGATCGCGATGGGCAGGCCGGCAGTCGTGAAGCTGCTGCAGGGTTACGCTGATTCCGGTGACGTGACTTTCAAGCTCGGCGTGATAGAGACCCATGCCGACGATAAGACCGGCTACCTGATTGGCAATTACGTTTTCTACGATCGACGGGGTCCGAAGGAGAAGACCTACGAAGGTCGTACACTAGAGACGTATCGGAAGGAGCCCGATGGTAGCTGGAAATGCTCCGTCGACATGTGGCATCACCTCGACCCGGCGGTGATCAGCAAACCACTGCCGCGTTAGCCAAAGCCACACACCCAGCTGCGTGTGCGCAGCTGCCTTTCGAACCTTCTCGGGGTAAGGCGCGAACATCCTTGCCAGTGAGCCGTGCAGCATCCTCTCGGCGATGAGAAGTTTACGATTGGCACCAACCACCGACCCGTCGTGCAGTTGTTTGAACGACTCCCGGGCGGAATCATCGCGGCATCGGGAAGCGAAAGGATCATCATGATCTTTAGAACATGCGGCTTAAGCGGTCTGGTACTGGTTGCGGGCTTCACCGTCTTTGCAAGTGCTGCAAGGGCCGGCGACGACGCCCAAGCGCACCAGGGCGTCTCGCAGCATCAAGCCGTGACGATCATCGGGCTGGGGCATATGGGCGCCGTGCTCGCGAAGACCTTTGTCGATCACGGGCTCAAAGTAACCGTGTGGAACCGCACGGCCTCCAAGGCCGAGCCGTTGGTGGCCGTGGGGGCCGTCCTAGCTCAGAGCCCAAGAGATGCTATTGCGGCGAGCCCGCTCACCATCATCTCTTTGATCAACAAGGCCGTCGCGAAATCCGTCTTGGACGACCCTGGGGTCGCGGAGGCTCTCAAGGGGCGAACGCTCGTCGACTTGAGCTCGGGTTCGGCGGCTGAGGCGCGCACGAATGCGGCACTAATCACAGCTGCGGGCGGCAGTTATCTCGATGGCGGCATCATGGAATACCCGCGCAGCATCGGCAGGAAGGATGCGGTTATCGTCTATTCAGGGTCCGCAGTGACCTTCCGCGCACACGAGAGCGCGCTTGCCATCCTGGCCGGTGACCAGCGCTATCTGGGCGAGGATGCCGGCGCCGCGGCCACGACCTATCTCGCGCTTTGGAACTACTATTTCGTGGCCCTCGCAGGCTACTTTGAGGGCGCTGCGCTCGACCAGACGGCGGGGGTCCGCGTGGATGAGTTCCAGTCGCTGACCGGCACTATGGCGCGGAAATTCAGCGATGCTGTGGCCGATGCAAACCGCCGGATCAACACGCGGAGCTACTCGGGTGATCAGGCTCCTGTGGATGAGTATCTCGACTTCTTCCGGCAGATTCGCCAAGCCGAGGCCGAAAAGGGCGTAGGCCATCGGGGCGCGGAGGCATTGATCGGCTACGTGGAGAGCACACAGAAGGCTGGCAACGGCGACAAGGATATCGCCGTCCTCTTTAAAACGATTGGCGGCCGCGACTGACGCTGCCCGACTCCTGGCAACTGACCTGTCATCGATTCCGGCTCCGGTGCCGTGCGCGAGAGCTAACGCTCGATATCAGAGCGAAGCCAGCCTTCCCAGAAGCGCACGCTCGCCGAGAGGTCGTACGTGCGCGGCTCGGCCGGGACTGTATAGTCGAGTCCAAGGCCGCCCCTCGTAGTGCGCGGCCGGGCCGCGCTCCGCGTTCTTATCGCACGAGCGGTGCTCACCAGACGTTGTTCTTGGCTTCCTCTGCGGCGCGCTTGCGGTCCGCCTCCTGCTTATCAGCGGCAAGGTACCAGCGGAATTGGCAGGCCTTGTGTCCTTGCATGATCGTCGTCGGGCGCTCTAACACGGCCCGCTCATCCATGCCTTCGTTAAAGGGATAATCTTGACTGCAGACCAGCATGAAACCGAGCTCTGGAGCTCCGAGCGCCTTGTAGAACTCTGCGTAGCGGCATCCAGTGACCGTGAAATCAAGTTCCTTCTCAGTTTTCTTGTTGATATTCCAATTGAGCGCGCCCTCGGCGGCAAACATGTCGATAAGGTCATGCATCTTTGAGCCAAAATCGCCTTTTGGCAGCGACTCAAAGGCTACTTTCCCAAAGTTACGGAAGTGCTCTCCAAGCGCCTTGCGAATTATTGCGTGCGTCTTGGCCTCGCCGATTTGAGCCTTGAGCTCTCTGACAACAGGTACTAACACCTGAGCCTGGGCTTTGTATATTTCCAATCGGCGAGAGCCCCATCCGGGTCGATATGTGTAAAGGCGTTGAACCGCTCTTGAGCCCATCGCGCGCGTTCGATGGCCTCGCGGGCCGCAGTGACCGGCGAGAGGGTCCCGGCGCGATAGGCCTGCGCGAGTTCCTCCGCTGACAGCCGACATGAGGGCGGTGCATCGGCGAGCAAGTCGTGGTGGGGTATCAGTGGGTCACGCATGCCCGGTGTCCGGGTATCATCGTCGGGATAGAGAAATCGGCGCGCACAGTGGCCGGCTCGGGCCAGCGCTGGGTCACTGTCTTAAGACGCGTATAAGAGCGCACTCCTTCAGGCCCGTGCATGTGGTGGTCACCGAAAAGCGACTGCCGCCAGCCGCCGAAGCTGTGGAATGCCATCGGCACTGGGACTGGGACATTCACGCCCACCATTCGTGTTTGTATATCACGTACAAAGGCATGGGCGATAGAACCGCTCTGCGTGAAGACCGCGGTCCCATTCGCGAATTGGTGCTCATTCACAGGCTTAACGGCCTCCGAGTAACCGGTCACCCGGACAAGCCCCAGTACGGGCCCAAAGTTGCGCATATCGGGCCGCACGCGATCGAAGAGCGTGGGTCCAACGAAAAAACCACCCTCAAATCCCGGAACCCGGATCAGGCGACCGTCGATCAGCAGCTCAGCCCCCTCACGGACGCCGACGTCGATGTAATCGCGCACCCGGCTCTGTGCAGCGCCGGTGACCGAGCGGACCCATGTCTACGAACGGCGCATCTGGCGAGACTACCCGCCAAAGAGCGCTTTCAACGTCGTACAGGGCGATAAAGTAGCCGTGGACGCGCTGCTTGACCATCCCTACGTGTCCGCTGTGAGCTTTGTCGGCTCGACGCCGGTGGCGCGCTACATCCAGTCTCATGGCATTGCGCACGGTAAGCGAGTGCAGGCGCTCGGTGGCGCCAAGAACCATGCGATTGCGATGCCGGACGCAGATCTTGACGCTGCCACCGAAGCGATCGTCGGCGCAGCTTACGGTTCGGCCGGTGAGCGATGCATGGCGATCTCGATTGCTGTCGCAGTCGGTGAAGACACTGCAGAGACGCTCGTGGCGCGCTTGCGCGCGAGCGCCCCGTCCATCGATCCAGTGTCCAATAACGCGCTCTGCGGTCGAACGCGACGTCTTGACGGCGCTGCTCATACTCGTCCTCCTGCCTGAGTTCTGGGAATCAGTGAAGCAGCCAGCGGCTTAGGGGACCTCGGCATCTCGTTCTTTCTCAAGTGATCGTATGCTGAGGATGCGCGCGGGCCGTAACACAGCCTTCCTGTGTCGATATCGGCAATAGCCGTTCTATGTACCGGCACACCGCACCCAGTGACTGAACTGCGCTGTCACTTCCCTCGCTTAGCTTTAGACAAGTATTGAACGCCGAGAATCAGGCAATTCCCCCGATGGGGCCAAGCTGATACTCAGATCACGTTTGAATCCCGCAGCGCCTTCAACTCAGCCTCGTTCATATCGAGAAGCTCACGAAGCACCGCGTCTGTGTGCTGGCCGAGCATGGGTGGAGGGGCGTAACGGTTCAGAGGAGTCGCTGAAAAGCGAATCGGATTCGCTATCAGCGACAGGGTCGGTGAGACCGGGTGCGGGACCGAGACAATCATGCCGCGTTCGCGCACTTGCGGATCCGCAAATACCTCGGGAATTTCATTGACTGGACCACTCGGTATGTCGGCGTGCTCCAGGACTTCTAGCCAATGCGCCTTCTTCCGTGTCGCGAACATTGCCTCGAGGGTTGGTGTCAACGCGTCTCGATTCTCAATGCGCTTGGTGGCATTGATGAACCTGGGGTCTGCAGCCAGCTCTGGACGGCCAATAGCAGTGCAGAATCGTGCCCATTGCAGGTCGTTGCCCACGGTCAGGACGATTAGCCCGTCGGCGCAGCGGAAGGCCTGGGAAGGTGAGCCGCCACCACCAACGTTACCTCGCCGCGGAAATGACTTCCCAGAAATGAGGTACTGAACGCCGCGATGGCTCAAAGTCGCCACCATGGAGTCGAGTAATGCGATATCGATGTACTGTCCTTTCCCGGTCGCGTGAAGGTCACGATGATTGAGCGCGGCCAGAATGGCGACGGTCGCATACAGGCTCGTGAGGATATCGACGATGCTTAGTCCGCTGCGGGTCGGGCCGCCGCCCGGAAGGTTGTCCGGCGCGCCGGTGACAGCCATATGCCCTCCGACCGCCTGGAATATGGCGTCGTATCCTGGCCGCTGCGCCATCTTTCCTGTTTGGCCGTATCCTGTGATCGACAGGTACACGAGACGTGGATTGAGCTCTGCAAGGGATGCGTAGTCCAGGCGAAACTTCGCCAGCGTGCCGACCCGGAAATTCTCGACGAAGACGTCGGATTTTTCCGCTAGGCGTCGAATGATGTCCTGACCTTGGGGCGCCCCAAGATCGACGGTAACGGAGCGCTTGTTTCGGTTAGCGGAGAGATAGAAGCCAGACTCTCTGGTGCTCTTGCCGTCGGCCGTGGTCAGGAATGGTGGCCCATAGGTACGTGCGTCGTCACCGCCACGGGGCCTCTCGATCTTGATCACTTCGGCTCCGAGATCCCCCAGCATCTGCGTGACGAGCGGGCCCGCCAGGACTCTGCTTAGGTCCAACACACGGATTCCGTCGAGCGGTAGGGTCATCGATACGGTCCTAACGGGATGGAGGGCGCCTTGTGGTCGATGTCCGGTTATGGATCAGGATCAGGATTCCCGATGGGCCTCGGCCAAGCGGTTTAGGCGCGCCAATGTCTCACGCTTGATGCGCTTCGCGAGTGACCACTTGTGCACCTCGGTTGGGCCATCGTAGATGCGAAATGCGCGAACTTCGCGAAATACCTGCTCAACAACGGTATTGCGCGTGACACCAGTCCCGCCCATGATTTGCACACACCGATCCGCTATTCGGAACAGAGCTTCGGATATTGCGACCTTTGCCATCGAGGATTCACTCGTCGCCAGGTCTCCAGAATCGAGTATCCCCGCACACCAATCGATCATGAGCTCGCACTGCTGCATCTCGATCCTGTTCTCGGCCAGCATGAACCCGACACCTTCGTGGTCGATCAGCGCTTGGCCGAATGCGCGGCGCCTGACGGCGTACTCCGACGCTATCTCTTGGGCGCGAGTGCACGCTCCGAACCAACGCATGCAATGCGTCAATCGCGCGGGGGACAGACGAACCTGAGCATACTTGAATCCGGCGCCGACTTCGCCCAGCACGGAACTCGTGTGAACCCGAAGGTTCTCTATCCGCGAAGTCGGATGCCCGCCGGGCATCGACGAATCGATAGTGTGGGGAACCTGCTCAATCCGAATCGCCGGATTCGGCAAGTTCACGACGAACATTGTCGCGCCTTGCGGGGTCTTGGCCATCACGATCGCGACACTGGCACCCTGCAGACCGGTGCTGAAGCATTTTCGACCATTGATAACCCAGTAATCCCCTTCGCGCTCGCCGGTGGTCAGCAGCATGGATGGATCGGACCCCGCGCCATTGTCTTCGGCCGGCTCGGTCATCAGGAATGCCGAGCGCGCTCGACCTTCAAGCAGCGGTAGCAGAAACTGTGCTCGCTGCTCGGCCGACGCAATCTTGCCGAGCAGTAACATATTGCCCTCATCCGGCGCGGCGACATTCACCGCAACGGGTCCGAGCGGAGACAGGCCTGCTGCGCGTAGTACCAGCGCGGTATCGCGGTGGGACAGGTGCTGACCGCCGGCGAGCACATGGGGCGTCATCACCCGTGCCTGTCGCGCCTGTTCTCGCATTTCTTCCACTAGGGCCAGGCTGGGGCCGTGCGCGCCCCATCGTGGATCACGTTCGAACGGGACAATCACCTCGCGGACGAATTTCTCCACCCGCGCCGCAATTTCGCGACCCTGGGCGGTAACGTGACTCATGGGCTTAGTTCCTAGTCAACACACGTGGTTGAAATGGGACCTCGTTGACAGCCAACCGCGGCTAGCCGACAAACCGGGTAATCATTTTTTCGTTTAGAAAGTTCAGTATCGCGTGGGTCCCACCCTCGGTGCCGTACCCCGAGTCTTTCATGCCTCCGAAGGGGGCCTCGATCATGGACGAAAAGATGCGATTCACCGCGACCATGCCTGCTTCGAGGCGTTCCGTCACAGTCGCTTCCGTGCTTATGGAGCGCGTAAAGACGTACGCCGCGAGTCCATATGCGAGTCTGTTCGATTCCTGGATTGCCTCTTCGATCTCATCGAATGGCCGAATCAGCGCCAGGGGACCGAATGGCTCCTGGTTCATCGCCTGAGCTGCAATCGGTACGTCGTACAGTACCGTGGGAGCATAGAAGTAACCGGGACGATCGAGCCGCCTCGCTCCACACGCGACCTTCGCGCCAGTTCGAATTGCGTCTGCGACGAGCTCCTCTACCGCCAGCAGGCGGCGCGAATTTGCGAGCGGCCCCATGGCTACACCGTGCACGAGGCCGCTGTCTACCACAAGCGCCGCAGACAATTCCCTGAATCGCTCGATGAACTCGCGATACACAGGTCTCGCGACAAGGAAGCGCGTAGGTGCAAGGCACACCTGACCGGCGTTCATGAACTTCATGCGCACGAGTTCGCTCGTCGCCAGCGGGATGTCCGCATCACCACAGACGATCACGGGGGCATGGCCGCCCAGCTCCATCGTGACCCGCTTCATATGGCTGCCCGCGAGGCCCGCAAGTACTTTGCCCACCGTGATGGAACCGGTGAAGGTGACCTTGCGGATAGTCGGATGGGATATGAGAAAGCTCGAGATGCGAGCTGGATCACCGTAGAGAAGGGCGAGAACCCCGGACGGCACACCGGCATCGGTGAAGGCGCGGATCATCGCCGCGCATGCCGCAGGCGTTTCCTCAGGCCCCTTGAGGATGATTGAGCAGCCCGCGGCGAGCGCGGCGGCGACCTTCTTCACCGACTGAGAGACCGGGAAATTCCATGGCGTAAACGCTGCGACGGGCCCGACTGGTTCCAGGCGCGTCACGACGTGGGCATGTGGTGTCCGGCCCGGTATCACCTGACCGAAGCAGCGTCTAGCTTCCTCGGCAAACCACTCGATCGTGTCCGCTGAGCTCGCGATCTCTGCACGGGCCTGTGCGAGCGGTTTACCTTGCTCAGTAGTCAGCGTTACAGCAATCGAGTCTGCGCGCGCGCGAAGGTTGGCCGCTGCCCGCTGCAGCATATGCGCCCGATCGAAGGGTGCGACCTCACGCCATGTCGCGAATCCTCGCGCCGCGGCCTCCACCGCGTGTTGCATATCCGTGTCATCCGCAACGGCCACGCGGCCAACCGATTTCTCGGTCGCCGGGTCGATCACAGGCAGCATGCTGCCGTTGGCGCCACCTCGCCACGCGCCGTCAATGAGCAGCTGGATGTCGAGTGACGCCATAGTCGGTGATTGCAGAGTAGTCATGGACAGGACTCTCGATACCGCAGACTGAGGCCTCAACGATCCGCGTTGGCGCCCATAGTCGAGCAGTGGGTCGAGTCGTCTCAAACTGCAGGGGCGCCATTGCGTCGCCGTCAGACACGCTGACTGACGCAGGTTCGGGATGATTGCAGACCCTACCGCCGCAGCGAGTTCCTGTCAATATCATCGAAGTACAGAATTGTAGGACAGACTTGGGGGCGCTTTCGCCTAACGGCTAATTGCTCCCGCCGTGTGGGCCACACGCTGTGAACAATCCTTCGCATTTCTGCTGCCGGTCATATTCAACACCGGTAGGTCATCTTGTAAGATACCTGCAAGCAACAGCGCGGCCCGCAATTGAGAGGAACGTGCTGCTCCAGCGCCGCCGCTTGTCAGGGAATCCGCCGATGCGCTCACGACCGGTCACCGCTGCTCCCAGGTTCCGTCGCAGGTTCAGGAGCACGATGGCAGGCGAGGGGATCGACGCGGTCTTCTCCTCCACGGACCGCGTATTGAATCACATCACTGCTGGCGTTCTCGCTGGGCGTTACGTACCGGGTCAGCGCTTGGTGGAAGCAGACCTCACGCAGTCTTTGCGGGTAAGCCGCGGGCCCGTTCGGGAAGCATTCCGACGGCTGGATGCCCTTGGCGTCTTGTCGCGTACGATGCATCGTGGTGCCTGTGTCCGTACGCTCAGCCGGTCGGAGGCAGTGGATTTGATGATCGCCGCCGAGGGCTTGGACAGTCTCACGGCGCGGTTGGCGGCGTTGGCTGTCAAGACCCGCAAGGGAGGCCGCAATCTGTCGGTCCTCGAACGCGCCTTGCAGCGCTACCGCGATCGGGAGTACGAGCTCGCGAGCACGCCGCAGCAGCGCCAGCGGTTCTACGACGTCCTCATCGCAATGACGGGCAACAGTCAGCTGCCGTCGCTGTTTCCGACCATGCGCATCCATCTGCTCCGGTTGCAGACGCAGTCGTACCGGGATGTCAGCGCTCGACAGTCGGACGTCGATGACTTTGCGACTGTTGCGCGGGCGGTTCTCGCCGGCAACCCCAGCGCCGCGGCCAGAGCGGCCTCTGCTCATCATCGACGCGTGCAGCGCACGCTGCTTGACATGCCAGACGAGGCGTTTCCGAGAATCAACGGCGAGTAACCGTTGCCGGCTACGGCGGACGGAATGCAGAGGGTCACAAGCGCCGTAGACAAGCCCGCAGTACCGCAGGTAGCCGCAGGAATCGGCAGACGGCGAATATGGTACAGCCGTGCCGAAGCACGGTTCAGGCGCGCGTGATCCGGCCATTGGCGAACACCGGAACGGACTGGAAGATACTCTTCTGGCAACAGAATCTAAGATCGGCACTCAATCCGTGAGCCGCCATCATGCGCCCAGCATATGTGTTCTCGACGCATTCGCGCGCTGGCGCGCCATTGTGCAGGAGCTGAGCGGCGCGTGCTGCATCGCTCAGTTCAAATGACGTTCCACTCTCCGCGAAGAGCGCCGCGAGATAGCCAGCGCCGTAGAAGTCCTCGAGACTGAAACTCGTGCCTGATCCGGCACAAATTAGAATGATGTCACGCTCTTCATGGCGCGCGCGTGCGTAGCCGACCACGGCCGCGGCATTGACCAGCGATGTCGCGAGCACCAGACTCGCGCGAGCGGCCGCATTCAACGCGACAGTGCCATTGGTCGTCGAATACACGAGCCGTTTGCCCGACAAGTCTTCACGCAGTAGCAGATGTGGCCACGGCGCGGTGAATCCAGGGATCGGCGCGCCGTCTTGCTCGCCGGCGAGCACGAAACTGCCCGGTGGCAGTGTGCTTGCATGCATACGGGCCGCTTCCGGATCTAGCATCGGTACGATGTCTGTGACACCACGTTCGAGCGCAATCGCGATACCTGTGGTGGCAAAAATGATGTCGACGACAATCGCTACGACGTCCGACAGCCGCGCGGGGTCGGCATACATTTTGTTGGTCAGTACGTGTACGCGCGGCACGATGTGTGGAGCGCCTGTAACTAATCAGGTGTAGTTCTTTCCGTACGCGGCCCACATGGCGCTGAAGCCGGGTCGCAACAAATCGATCAGGCCATTCAGGTGTAGTTGCTGACCCGGGAAGCTGATCTTCATGCTCACGGCCATCTCTTCGGGCGTAAGGTAGAAGTACGGGTCGTGCGCGGTCATCATAACCTCGGTGATCAAGCGCAGCCCAGCCATCATCTTGAAAGCGCGATGCTCGTGGAGCAAACTCTTCATCCGTGCTTCGCTGAGCTTGCCGCAGTAGCACGTCAGGACATAACGGTCGAAGTCATCGTCCACTCCGGTCAGAAGGCTCATCTCGGCGATGTCCCACATCGGATGTCCGTACCCGCCTCCATCCCAGTCGATTAGCCAGATCTTCTCGCGGGCAGGCGAGTTGTACATGATGTTGACGTACGTCAGGTCGTTGTGCGTAAAGCAAGGGATGAACGGACCGATTGCGCGTTCGAGTCGGTAGGAAACCTCGCGGAAGAAAGGAACCTCGGCTAACCACTCGGATGGTTTCCACTGGGTTGCTGCAGCCCCCGTCTCCATCGTCTTGAGGTACCTGCGGACGGTGTGGAACGCCCACCAGTAGCTGATTGACTCGCTGATCGCCTCGGAGCCCGCGTGCATGATCTTGATCGTCTGGATGACTTTCGCGATGAACTCCCGGTCACCTAGCTGGCTTACCTGCATCCGAGGTCCGGAGATGAAGTCGGTTATCGTCAGATTCGGCTCCGCGTACCGCAGCTGCGGGCCGATCCCGAGGCGTGCTGCCGCGAGCGTGCAGTGGACGACGCTCGTTTGGCGCGTCCGATACTGGTCGAACCCGCAGCGCACGACGTAGCGCTTGCCGTCGCCATCGGTCACGAAATAGTTGCGGTTCTGCAAGCCGCCGAAGTTCTGCTCAATGTCGATGCGCCCGGTCCATATCGGCAGTTCACGTATATAGGCTTGCGTTTGCTGGCTGTCCCAGGCTCGGCGAAGCGTCGAGACCTCATTGATCAGCTGAAAGTCGTCATGCATCGACTCGCTCCATCACCGTGCTGCACTGTACCCGGGCAAATAGGTGTCCATCGCTGTCGGGGTAGGCTTAGACGGGTCCCGAGCTTGGGCCATAGCGACTCCGCGGAGAAGGGCACGTCGGTTTCCGGTAAACACATGCTAGCAATGAACCCTTGCACCCGTATCCGGAACGGGCAACGCTGCCGGGCAGTAGAGGAGATGCGGGCTGGGGCGGGCCGATCGCGGGGGGCGGAAATGGCGGGTCCCTAGCGGGGATGGCAGTTACCAGTCCTGCGGGTCGGGTCTCTTGGTCGTGACTGGCAGACGCTCGGAACAGATATTATGATCGCAGTACAAATCTGAGGCGTAGGATTGTCCGACAAGATGGCCCTCCAGTCAGGCGATCCGGCGGGCATTCGCGCGCCCGGTTGGAGTGTCGACGGCGCGCGGGTCGCGAGCCTTAGAGGGGGTCTACGCGGCGTGGCGGCGGATCAAACCACCAAGCCACAATTCACTATCGATGCTTGCACTACCGCTGACGCGTGGACCCACGCGGCTGCGCTCAGTTTGTGGGACCATGAGTACGAACAGGTACGGCCGGGCCGGTTCAGCGGGCGCGTGCACACGGCTTGGCTTGGACCGATGCAACTCATACACGAGTATGTCGATCACGCCTTCAAGTATCGAGGCACGTCCTGGCGGGGATCCCGCGTCTTCTTCTCGTACCTTCCGGGGTGTGGCGATGTCTTTTACGACAATCGTCAGGTCGGCACGAGTGCGCTCGTCACCCACCGCTGGAACGGCGTCGAGCGGGTCAACAGCAGTGACCGGATAAAGCTGGTCGTGGTGGCCATCGAGGAGGAGTTCCTCGCGGAGTACCTCGAGCCGCTTCCGGGACTGAGCGAACTGGTCCGCACGCCAGTTCCGGTGTGCTTCGCGTCCGATCGCGGTTCGGTTGCCGCGTTCCGGCGGTCGGTCCATGGCACGCTGCAGGAACTGATGCAATCGCCCGCACTCCTTGAGAGCGAGCGCGTGCGCGCGTGCTTGCAGCAGCGGGTGCTCGACTCCATCGTGGCTGTGCTCTCCAACGCCTGTGCGCCGGCCGGCCGGCTTCCCGCGCCTTCGACGCGTGCCTACATAGTTGGGCGCGCCATTGACTACATGGACGCGCATTTGGCCGATTCCATCTCGATTCGTGACATCTGTGCGAGCATTCGCATTAGCCCAAGGACGCTGTCGTACGCGTTTTCGGAGATCCTGGGTGCCTCCCCTAAGTCGTACCTCCTGGCTACCCGCCTCAACAGGGCTTCTCGTGATCTCGGTGACGCCCGTGTGCACGACTCGATCGAAAGCATTGCGGCGCGCTGGGGCTTTACGCACATGGGCCGGTTCGCGCAGTACTACCGTGCCGCCTTTGGGGAACGTCCCTCCGATACGTACCGTGCTCGTGCGATGCGGGCTAGATCCGCCGGTAGAAGCCTAGCTCTGGCCTCTTGAGCCACTATCCGTTTTGAGCATGCCAGCGGCATCGCCTGCCCCCGCAAGCCCGCGCTTGTGCAAGACTAACGCCAGAGGTCTGATCACCGGTGTGCGCGGCCGGCTCTTGTAGCGTGCTTCGCCGCTGCCGCAGTCGAGCGCACACTCGTACACGGAGAGGCGATGGATTTCTCGGGCAAACGCGTGCTCGTCACCGGCAGCACGATGGGTATCGGCCGTGGCGCCGCAGAGATGTTTATCGAAGCTGGTGCGACGGTCGCGATAAACGGTCGTAACGAGAAGGTCGTCGCACAGGTCGTCCGCGAATTGGCTTCGCCGCGGGCGCGGCCAGTCGCGGGGGATGTTCGCACAATCGCCGGCTGCAGCAACCTCGTAAGCCGCGCCATCGATGCGCTTGGTGGTCTCGATGTGCTCGTGAACAATGTAGGCATCTGTCCCCTCAGCTACATGATGGACGTCACCGAGGAGCATTGGGACGAAGTGATCGCCGTCAATCTAAGGTCCGCGTTCTTCTGTTCGAAATTCGCACTGGGGGAGCTGCGGCGATCTCGCGGCAACATCGTCGTTGTCGCATCAGTGGCAGGGCTCGCTGCCGGTCCGACTGACAGCTTCGTGTACGCCATCTCCAAGGGAGGTCTCGTGAACATGACGCGAGCTCTCGCGATCGAGCTGGCCCCCGACGGAGTGCGCGTCAACGCCGTCTGCCCGGGGTACATCGATACGCCCATGATCCAGGCCGAAAATGCCGCAACCGGTGGACAGGTGCACGCCTTCATCCGCAGAGCGACTCCACTCGGCAGAGTGGGTACTGTCCGGGAGTGTGCGTCGTCCATCGTTTACCTTGCTTCTGAGCTCGCCGGTTATTGCACCGGCACACTATTGGTCAACGACGGAGGTTGCATCGCTGCCGGGAGCTGGGGTGGAGCGAACCCGGCGGCGCGACCGCCCGAGGAGGCCGTCGCCTACGTCCCGACACCGAAATCTCGATAACTTGGCATGGTGGCCGCGTGAGCAAGCCATTTGACTTCACTGGCAAGCGCATATTTGTAACCGGCAGCACGCTCGGTATCGGCCGCGCCGCGGCGGAGGCATTCCTCGCTCTCGGTGCCACCGTCGCGATCAACGGTCGCACGGCGGAATCCGTGGACCGCGCTATTCGTGAATTAGGGGGTGGGCCGCGCCTGGTTGCCGCGTCGGGCGATCTGTCGAATACGCGCGAACGACAATGGACGGTCGCAAAGGTGCTTACTGATCTTGGCGGTCTCGACGTGCTCGTCAACAACGCCGGTCGAGGTGATGATTGCCTCGTCGACAGAGTGACGGAGGAATATTGGCAGAGGATGCTCGATCTGAACTTGAAGGCAGTGTTCTTCACGGCGCAAATGTGTGTGCCCGAGCTCAAGAAGACCCACGGCAACATCATCAATGTGAGCTCCGTGCTCGGTCTGATGGGCGGTCCTGCGGGGTCGGTGGTGTACGCGACGACCAAGGGTGCTGTCGTGCAAATGACACGCATGATGGCTCTCGCTCTTGCGCCCGACGGCATACGTGTCAACGCGCTCTGCCCGGGCTGGATCGATACGCCCATGATCCAGCGCGATAACGCGGCGGCAGGAGACGATGCCCTGTATAAGTACATTGCGAGCGTGGTGCCGTGGGGACGTATCGGCACGTCGCAGGAGACGGTCGGCGCAATGCTCTATCTCGCCGCCGCATCGAGTTCATATACAACCGGCGCAATACTGTCTGCGGACGGTGGTCTGGCAGCAGGCCACTAACGGGCACTCCCTTCCGTTCAGATGGCGTGATTATGATTATGCGGCGCCGGGCTCTGCACCCAGTTGCGTCTCGCTTACTGGGTCGCGGCGAGCTCAGGAGGCTCTGGCAGTGAGTATGCAATCCCAGTTAACGCAGACGATGTCGGAACTCGAAGCGCTTGACCGTGCCGACGTACTGCACGGCTTTGCCAACCTGCACGCCCAGGCAACCAGCGAGGTCGTCGTCGTATCCCACGCGAGTGGTATGAAGGTGACTGACCAGCGCGGGCGCGAATTCCTCGACGCCGGCGGGGGTCTATGGTGTATGAACGTCGGGTACGGACGGAAATCGATCGCGGATGTCGCCGCCGAGCAAATTGCAAAGCTGCCGTACTTCCACAGCTTCAGCAATTTCAGTAACGAGCCGATGATCCGGCTGGCAGTTCGGTTGGTGAGACTTGCGCCTCCGGGGATGTCGCGCGTCGTCTTCGCATCGAGCGGATCCGAGGCCAACGATACGCAGATCAAGATCGTTCGGCGCTACAACAACCTCCTCGGTCGCCCGGCCAAGAAGAAGATCATCGCACGCCTCAGCAGTTATCACGGCTCCACGGTGGCCGCCGGTAGCCTCAGCGGTCTGCCGATGATGCATCGGACCTTTGACCTGCCGATCCCCGGCATCATGCATACGCTGGACACCGACTATCATCGGCGACCGGATGAGATCAAAGCGCCCGAGCAGTTCACGAACTACCTCATCGACTCCTTAACGCAGCTGATCGAAGCCGAGCGTCCGGAAACGGTCGCGGCATTCATCGCCGAGCCAGTGTGTGGCAGTGGCGGCGTGCTCGTGCCCCCGCCGGGTTACTTTCCGGAGATCAAGAAGGTGCTCGACCACTACGACATCCTCATGATCGCCGATGAGGTCATCACCGGCTTCGGGCGCACGGGCAGCTGGTTTGCTAGTCCCGACCTCGGCCTGCAACCGGATCTCATGTCCATCGCCAAGGGACTTACCAGCGGCTACTTTCCCATGTCTGCATGCCTCATCTCGGCCAAGGTTGCGGACGTGCTCTACGCGGACAAGAGCAGCAGCGCCACGTTCGCGCACGGCTTCACCTGGTCCGGACATCCGGTTGGTGCAGCAATCGCGCACGCGAACCTCGACATCATGGAGCGCGAGAATCTACCAGGGAATGCCGCCGCGGTAGGTTCCTATCTCATGCGTCGGATACAGGAGCGACTCGGCGACCATCCACTCGTTGGTGAGATTCGCGGAAAGGGCTTGCTAATCGGGCTCGAGCTCGATGCCGATCGTGCGACCCGCCGGCCCTTTGCGGACACACAGCTCGTTGGCGGCATTCTGGCGCGCGCATGCTTCCAGGAGCACCTGCTGGTGCGCGGCGGGCACGGTCGGGTCCTTGCCGCGCTCGCGCCGCCACTGATTGCCACGACCGCCGATGCCGATGAGATCGTAGCGCGGCTTGCACGGGCGCTGGACCGCGTGGCAGCCGATCTCAGGAAGGTGGGCGTAGAGGCATAGGCGCCGACGGAGCGTACGGGCATACAGCGGCGAGGAGTCGGCGTGGCGCTGGACGTATCGCGATCGTATCCTCGGGAGCTCCTTGTGGTGGAGAAGGTCATGCGAACCCGACATCCGTTACTGAGTGCGGCGTTGGCGCTCACTTCCCTGCTCCTGGCACTTCGCGCGGTCGCGGGCGGTGATCTCAACCTATTGAGCTGGGAAGGTTACGCTGACGAAAGTTTCGTAAAACCGTTCGAGAAGTCGAGCGGCTGTCGTGTCACGGCTACCTACGTCGGCTCGAACGACGAATTCGTGGCCAAAATCATCGCCGGCGGCGGGGCGTACGACCTGATCACGCCCTCGAACGACACCACGATGCGACTCATCGATGCGGGGGTCGTAGAGGAGGTCAAGCGCGATCGCGTACCTGCCTTGCAGGAATTCTTCCCGATCTTCACGTCCCCGCCGTGGTTGGTTAAGAACGGCGCGCTTTACGGCGTCTCGTACGGGTGGGGCATAGTCCGCCTGCTGATCGACGCCGATGCCGGCCTCGGTACACCGGACAGCCTTGCATACCTCTGGGACCGAAGGCTCAAAGGCCGAGTAGCACTCTGGGATGACATTGAAGAAATCTACATGGCAGCGCGGTATCTTGGTTACAAAAACATCTACGACCTCAGCGATGAGCAGTTGCAGAAGGTCAAGGGCGTGCTCATCGCTCTGAAGCCCAACATTCGCAAGTACTGGGCTACGACTGGTGAGATGGGAACTCTTCTGCAAACTCGCGAGGTTCTTGCCGGAAACTCCTGGGAGCCGACCCTCGTCAGTCTGCGCAAAGCGGGCCGTCATATCATCGACGTGGTGCCCAAGGAGGGCAGAAGCGCCTATTCCGACAGCTGGATGATCGTGCGCGGCGCGGGCAGCAACCCCTGCGTGTACTCCTGGCTCGAGTGGGTATCGACACCCAAGGCACAGGCGCTTGCCCACGCCGTCACCGGCTTTGGTTATTCCAACGCAAAGATGGCCGCGGAACTTGCTCCTGCCGATCGGAAACGGTACGAGGAGCTTGGCATGACCGATCCAAACGTGCTCAAGAAGCTCGACTGGTGGCAATCGGTGCGCCGTCGCGCGAAATATCTGGAGATCTGGAATCAGGTCAAGGCGGAATAGCCGCAGAGCCAGCAGGATGGAATGCGAAAGTACTGAATGACAGCCATAATCGAAGCACGACAGCTGCAGAAGAACTACGGCAGCTCGGTTGCGGTAAAAAATGTTTCCTTCACGGTAACCGAAGGCGAATTCCTCTCGCTGCTCGGTGCAAGCGGTAGCGGCAAGACAACCATTCTGAGGATGATAGCAGGACTTGAGCGGCCGACCGGCGGGCAAGTGCTGTTCCGGGGCGAGGATATCACCCACGTGCCCGCGTCCCAGCGCAACCTGCGCATGGTGTTCCAGGACTTCGCGCTATTTCCCAACCTGAATGTCTGGAGGAATGTCGCCTTTGGATTACGGCTGCGTATCAACCGCGGCAGAGTGACGAAAGAAGAGATCAAAGCTCGCGTCGACTGCTTTCTCGAGACCGTGCAGCTGTCCGCGCATGCCGAGAAGCTGCCGCACCAGTTGTCCGGTGGCCAGCGGCAACGGGTGGCGCTGGCTCGCGCTCTCGTGACCGACCCGCCGGTGGTACTTTTCGATGAGCCACTGGGCTCACTCGATGCCAGCCTGCGTAAAGCGATGCAGCTGGAACTGAAGCGGCTGCATCGCGAACTGCGCAAGACATTCATCTACGTCACGCACGATCAGGAAGAAGCACTAGGGCTGTCCGACCGTGTTGCCGTGCTGCTCGACGGGCAGCTGCTGCAGCTCACGACACCTGAGACGATGTACGCGCAACCCAACAGCGCTGCCGTTGCGAGATTCATCGGAACGGCGAACGTGATTACCGGTACCCTACATGCGACGGCAGATCGCAGCGCTTGCGTCGAGCTTCCAGGTGGTGCGCGGATCACACTCGGTACCAGTCCAGCTAGCCTGGCAAGCGGGGGGGCCGTGACCATCATGATTCGCGCGGAGCACATGCGCGTCACGGCTCGGAGCGGGCAGCCTGCAGCCGGATTGCTGGCGCGCGTCTGCGAGCGTCTGTTTCTCGGCGACAAGGTTCGTTACGAGTTGGAGCTCGGTGCTGCGGGCGCGCGTCTCACGGCACTGGAGGCCAGAGAGCGAGAGCGCTTCGCGGTGGGCGACGAGGTGCAGGTCACGGCCGACCCGGCGAATGTCACGGTGATCGCCTGCGGCGAACAGACGGCGGGGAAGTTAGCGTGACGGCTGCAACCCGTGCCGTCGGATCGGAACGCCGGCAACTCTTCATCTGGCTTCTGCCGCCACTGCTGTGGTTCACCGTGTTCATGGTGATTCCATACTGCCTGCTTTTCTATTACAGCCTCGGCTCGACCGAGTACATGACTTTCAAGCCCGGCCTGTCGTTATCGAACCTGGTACGGGTCTTTCGGACCGAGCCGTACCTGTCGGTGTTGCTCAAATCGGCACGAATCGGGGCGCTGGCAGCGATCGGCGCTACGATACTCGCCTATCCAGTCGCCTTCTGTCTTGCGTTCCATACCCGTACCTCGCGCGCCAAGTTCCTGATCTACCTGCTCATCATCGTGCCGTGGTGGGCGGCGTATCTGGTCAAGGCTTATGCCTGGAAGACGATTCTCGGAACCAACGGTCTTCTCAACGCGCTGCTCTTGAGCTTGCACGTCATCCGCGAGCCGCTGACCCTGTTCCTCTACAATCAGTTCAGCGTGGTGCTCACGCTGATATACATCTTCACGCCATTTTCGATCCTGTCGATCTACGCGCAGCTGGAGCGCATACCGACCTCAGTACTCGAAGCGGCCAGCAATCTCGGGGCGCGTCCGCTCGAAACGCTCGTCAAAATCATCCTGCCGCTCAGCCTTCCCGGGGTCATTGCCGGAGGGATCATCACGTTCGCTCTGGCCACCGGGGACTTCATTGCACCAGCGCTCGTAGGGGGTCCGAACGCCGTGATGATCAGCAACGTCGTCATCAACCTGCTCGGCGTCGCATTTGACTGGCCTATGGCGGCTTCGATCGGCATTGTCGTGATAGGCGTTGGAACCGCGCTGATCTCCGCGGCTCAGTATCTCGAGCACCGCTCGCAGGCCCGCTTCTAGGAGGTGAGCATGCGAGAAGTTGGCAGCCGTCGCACGGCCTGGGCACTCGGATGGGCGGTGGTGGCATTCCTTTACGCGCCCCTCATCGTCATGGCAGTGTTCTCCTTCAATGACAGCGACTTCACCAGCCTTCCGTTCCGGGGCTTCACCTGGCACTGGTACGCGATGCTTCTCGAAGATGACCGCCTCTTGCAGTCGGTGTGGAACAGCGTGTACGTTGCCCTCGGCGTCGTGTGTCTCAGCACTCTCTTCGGGGTGCCGGCGGCGATAGCACTCGATCGTTACGAGTTTCCCGGGAAGGCTTGGTTCGCCCGGTTGGTGCTGCTCCCCATCGTGCTCCCGGGAGTCATTACCGGGGTTGCGCTGTTGCTCTTTTACATGGCGCTGCATTTCAAACTGTCGCTGTACACGATCATGCTCGGGCAGGGCACGGGGCTTATGTGCGTCACGATCACCGAGGTCGCTGCGCGGTTGCGGCGCATGGGGCGCAGCATCGAGGAGGCCGCCCGCACCCTCGGTGCCAACGAATGGGAGGTCCTTCTTAAGGTGACGCTCCCCGGTGTAATGCCGGCACTGGTGGGCGCCATGCTGATTGCGTTTTCGATCTCCTTCGACGAGATCGCGGTCACGTACCTGCTGACCGGGCGCCAGAACACACTGCCGATGGCGCTCTGGTCTCTTCTGCGTCGCGAGGCCACCCCCGAGGTAAACGCCGTGTCGACCTTGATCGTCATCGCGTCCATCCTGCTGATCTGCATCGGTACTTGGTTGTCGCGGCGGGGTAGCGGTGAGCCGGTCTCAGCGCCGGGGTGACCGATCTGGGGCCTGAACTGTGAAAGGCGTCGAGATCCTCCCGCATGAGGGAATCCATCTCCATCGGGTCCTGCGCTTTTCCGATCTCCTCGTTTACGGGCTCGTCTACGTCGCGCCGATCGGGCCGTGGTCGACCTGGGCGTTTACAAGCAATCTCGCGGGCGGAGCCGTCGCTCTAGCCTACCTGCTTGGCGCGGTCGCACTCTCCTTCACTGCACTCTCCTATTCAAAAATGGCAATGGAGAGCTCGGACGCTGGCTCGGTGTACTCCTACGCGCGGTTGTCGATGGGGGAGGGGATCGGTTTTCTCTCCGGCTGGATGGTGCTGCTCGATTACCTGCTGTTTCCGCCGCTCATGTATGTCTTCTGCGGCGCGACGCTTGCCGAATTCATGCCATTTTTGCCAGCCTGGGGTTGGATTCTCGTGACGGCGGCGTACAACATCACGGTGAACTGGTTCGGGATCAAGACCAGTGCACGTTTCAATCTTGGCACGTTGATCTTTCAGTTCTTCCTGCTGTTCGCCTTCCTGCTACTTGGAATTTACGTGCTTGCGCGCAGCGGTGCCCCGATGTTTACCTCGACGCCCTGGTGGGCGCCGGACACTACGCCAGCCCGGATATTTTCGGCCGCCTCGCTTTGCGTGATGGCCTATCTCGGCTTCGACGCCATCACAACGCTTTCCTCCGAGGTGCGCGCTGACCAGCGGCATCTCATTGGCCGCGCCGTCGTGATATCGCTAGCCCTTCTTGGGGCGCTTGCGGTGCTGGACGTCTGGGTGCTCAGCGACCTGTCTCGAGGTCTGACGTACAAGGACCCAACCACCGCCACGTTTGAAGCGATCGGTGCGCGCATTCATCCTGCACTAGGCAGCTTCGCGGCCTACGCCACCGCGCTCGTGGTGGCGATTTCGGTGACGCCTCCCATGGTAACCGGAGTATCGCGCGTGCTGTACGCCATGGCCCTCAATGGTGAGTTGCCGCGCGGGCTCGCGTGCGTCCACGTACGCTATCGCGTGCCGCACGTGGCGCTGCTCGCCTCCGGCGCCCTGTCGATCGTCGTAGCCCTTTATTTCGCCAGTCAGTTCGACACGCTCACCTCAATGGTCAATTTTGGGGCGCTCACGGCCTTCATCGCGGTCAATGCCTCAGTGATCGCACTGTTTGCGGTCCGCCGACGCAGCGGCCGCTGGCTCCCAGATCTCGTGTCTCCCGGCCTCGGGATCGCAGCGCTGCTTGCGGTCATCCTGCAAATGAGCCGACTGGCGCTCATCGTAGGCCTGTCCTGGATGACCACCGGTGTGATCACCTATTGGCTGCTGGTTCGGCGCCGGCGTCTAGCACGAGGCGTGATGGGCGCCACATGCAAACCGTCGCAACTCGCCGCGGGGGTATCTCATCTGGCGGACCTCGGTAGCTCGCGCACGCCGCGCGAGTGAAGTGTTATCTATATCGCTGATCGGACATATCCATTGCCAGCGGCGATGCGTATTATCTGTGCAAAAGCTCGGAGTTATTTGCGTCCGCCGAGGGCCGCCACAGTGACCGGGGTATTCCGCTGCAGCTAACATTGGAACGCGCGCCTTGCGCGATGGAGAAGTCGATCCGCTGGTGGGATGGCGTCGCACTGACGATGAGTCTCCCGGCGGCGCTCTTCATTAGCCTTGGTTATTCGATTGCGGCGCTCGGAGCCTGGGCGGCGATTGCGCTGTGGGCGGCCATCTCCGTCATCGCCGCGCTCCATAACTGGCTGTACTCGGAAATGGGTGCGATGTTTGTCGACAAGTCCGGCGGGATTGCGCTGTACGCGAACGAGGCGTGGCGCGCGCGTGCACCGGCACTCGGCCCGCTTGCCACCTATGCGTACTGGTTCGCATGGGCTACCGCGCCAGCCATCTGGGGGCTTACGATTGCAGAGATCCTCACTGCCCAGGCGTTCGAGCTCGACAAGGTGGCGATTGACATTGGCCCACTGAAGCTCGATCTCGCGCACATCATCGCGCTCGCGGTTGCCTTCGTGTCCTGGGCGCTCAGCATGGTGCAGTTGCGGTTCACGATGCTTATCATCACCGCGGCAGGCGTGCTCCTCATGATCCCGGTCGCGATCTTCAGTACGACCTACTGGACGGCGCCGCACGTAAGCTTCGCCAGCTTTACGTGGCGCCTTGGGGGCGGCTTCCATGGTGCCCGAGTCGCACTCGCATGGCTCTTCGTAATGGCGTGGTCAGCCTACGCTGTGGAGGCGGCCGCATCTTTCATCCCGGAGTATCGCGACACGGTCGCCGACACCCGCAAGGCGCTGCGCGTCGCCGCGCTGGTGCTAGTTGTCGTCTTCGGTGCCACTCCGCTCGGGTTGACGGCGCTGCTGGGGGAGCAGGGAGTAGCGTTGCAACCCGACAGATTCCTGCAGGCCGGTATCGTCGCGCTCTGCGGGCGCGGCGCGGTTGCCATAACCGTGGTGCTGATCGCGGGGGTCCTCGTGCTGTCCGTCATGGGAACTGCCGATGCCGGTCGCGCGCTCTATCAGAGCGCTCGCGACGGCCTGACAGTGCGGCAGTTCGGCCGACTCAACGACGCCGGCATTCCGGCGCGCGCTGTGACGGTTCAGCTCGTCATCAACGTTGCTCTGGTGCTGTTGGTTGGCAACGCACTCGCAGTCATCGTGGCGGGTAACGTGGGTTATGTACTCGCTCACCTGCTCGCCGTGTCCGGATTCCTAGTCTTGCGGCACGACCGGCCGGATGCGGCGCGGCCGATCAGTCTTGGAAGGAGCTGGGTGGTGGTCGCAATCGCCCTGACCGTTTTCGATGCGTTGCTTCTTGTGGCTGGACTCACCGGGGCATCGATCACAGGCTACGGCGGCACCAAAGAGGTGATGATCGCAATCGGCGTGCTCGCGCTGTCCCAGGCGTTGTATTACCTGCGCCGTTGGCAGGATACTCGGAGGACGAGTGGCTGAGAGCGGCTTCTGCTCGGGGAGAGAGGGATGAAGCACGCGGATTGTTTGGCAAGCCTCAACTGGCCCCATGGCGTGGTGGCCGTCTCGCTCACCTTCGACGTGGACGCCGAGGCGGGGCTGCTGGGCGACAGTCCAGCGTATGCACGCCGCCTGACGGCGCTGTCAGAAGGCCGCTACGGCGTCACACGAGGTGTGCCGCGCATTCTGGAGTTACTTGCGCGACATGGGATTGCGGCGACCTTCTTCGTACCCGGGCACACCGCGGATGTGCACCCTGGCCTCGTAGAGCGACTGCTCCGCGCCGGGCACGAGATCGGTCACCACGGCCACATGCATCTGCGAAGTGATCGGATCTCGGCGGAGTCTCAGGTCGAAGAGATGGAACGAGGCCTCGAGTCACTGGCGAAGGCAGGCGCGCCCAAGCCCGCCGGTTACCGCTCATCGTCGTGGGAGATCACGCCAGAGACCTTCGCACTGGTCGTGGACAAGGGCTTCACGTACGACTCGAGCTGCATGGGCGACGACCGACCCTACTTCGAGCACTGCAACGGTCGCTCGATCCTCGAGCTCCCGGTCCACTGGTCTTTGGACGACTGGCCGATGTTTGGTTGGGGCATCGATAACGGCGGTAACTTTTCGAGCCCGGGCACGCTCTTCGACACTTGGCGCTCGGAATATGAATGCGCGCGCCGCGAGCGGCGACACACGACGTTTACGATGCACCCGGAAGTCATCGGCCGAGGCGGGCGGTTCGCGGCACTCGTGCGCTTCGTCGAGAGCCTCGTGAGCGACGGGGACGTATGGTTCGCGCCGCTCCATGTCATCGCTTCACACGTGGCTCCGCAGCTGGCACGAGGTGGGGTGTGACCCGGCGTTTTCGCTCGAGCGTCAGCGAACCCGAGGCGCGAGGCCGGGAATTCGGCGAGCGGCATGCCGCCGAAATTCGACGATCGCTCGCGCTCTACGATGCGCTGTTCGAGCGCGTTGCTGGCAAGCCAATCGATACCCGTTCGTTCGGCGCTGAGGCACTCGCGCGGATCGATGAGTTCTCGCTTCCCCTCTATAGCGAGCTAATCGGCCTCGCCGCGGGCGCGGACATCGAGGCTGACCGCATCGCGGCGCTGAACGCCCGCACTGAGATCCTCGCCGCGCTGCAAGCGCGAACGAACGGGGAGTGCTCGATAGTTGTCCAGATCGATCCCTATTCGGCGAGCGCCGTTGCAATCCAGACCTGGGACTGGTACGCGGAGTTCGCCGACCAGTGGCTGGTGTGGGAAATTCCCCATGCGGACGGACGCCAGGTTACTACCCTCACAGAGTTCGGCATCCTCGGGAAGGCGGGCGTAAACAACAGAGGTCTGGGGCTGCTGTTTAGCATTTTGCATCACGCGCGGGACGGAGGCCGAATGGGCGTACCGGTGCATGTCCTCGCGCGGGCGATTCTGGACCACGGTGGTGACATCAATGCCGCACTGCAACTCGTGCATCGCACGGAGGTCTCCGCATCGAGTTGCATGACCTTGGTCGCCTCCAGCCACGGTGAGAGCGCTGCGGTGGCGGTCGAGGTGTTTCCCGGTGGTCCGGGGCTTGTGTTTCCGGGTGACGACGGCCTAATGGTTCACACCAACCACTTTCTCGCTGCGTCCGCGCGCGATCACGATCTCGAGCCTGCCATGTTTCCTGACACGCTCGTTCGCCACGACCTGCTCAGGCGTCGGCTGCAGGGCCGCCGGCTCACGCGTGAAGACGTGCTCGCTGCGATGCGCAGCCATCTCGGAACGATCGCGGCGGTGTGCTGCCACCCGGATCCGGCGCGTTCAGCAGTCGGGCAATACGCGACGCTTGCGACCTCTGTACTTGACGTCGGCGCAGGCACGCTTGAGGCAAGCCCCGGCGGACCATGTGGCCAGCTTCTGTGAACCTCCCCCAACTAACTGAACAGGACCGTGCCATGCTGAAACTGAAGCGAATCGATAACATGGACATCCTGACGCCGAACGTGCAGCGGTTGGTCGACTTCTATCACGGAGTGCTCGGGTTGCCGTTCTTCCTGCCATATCAGCGCGAGGAGCACTGGGCAGCAATCGACACCGGGAATCTCACTCTGTACATCTTCCGCACGATGAATGCGACACCGAACCCGCGTCGCACCGCGGTCAACCTTGAGGATCCTCCAGGCTTTGACTCGTTCGCCTTCGAGGTGGATGACTTGGACGATGCGGTCGCGGCGCTCGAGGGCAAAGTACGCTGGGTTACCAACGAGCCCATCGAGTGGCGCCACCCGAGCGGGACTCACTATCGCTACCGACCGATGTTCGACCCGGACGGGAACATGCTGTACGTTACGGAGCCGCACAAAGTACAGTGTTAAGCAAGCGGAGACGGAACAGCTGATGCACGATTCGACTGCCAGCATGGGTCGGGCCGCGCCGGATGCCGTGCTCCGGCTCTCGCCGGATGCTCATCGCCTCGAGGGCCGTGTGGCGTTCGTGACAGGCGCCGGCCGGGGCGCGGGCCGTGCGCATGCCCGACTTCTTGCCGTGCGTGGTGCGGCGGTCGCCGTGGCCGATGTCGACGCCGACGTTGCGATCGCCGTCTCTCAGGAGATCGTCGCGGCGGGCGGTCGAGCACTCCCCGTCGACGTGGACATCACGGACCGCCGCGCTGCGGAAGCGGCTATTGCAGGTACCGCGCAGGCATTTGGCGGACTCGACATCCTCGTGCACAACGCGGGGCTGATGTATTCGATGACGGGCCTCGAGCAGACGGATATGGCGGATGTCGACCGACTCCTCGCCGTAAATGTGTACGGACCGATGCACCTCACTCGTGCAGCGTTGCCGTGGCTGAGGCGCAGTCGGGCCCCTCGCGTGATCTTCATTAATTCGCAGTGGGGACAGGTACCGGACGGGCATTCCTACGGTTACATGGTTGCGAAGGCTGCACAGCTCGGTCTGATGAAGACGATGGCCAAGGAGTTCACTCGCGAGGGGATCTTGGTTAACGCCATCACGCCAGGAGCGATCCTCACACGACTCGTACCGCCAGAGTACGTAGATGCGGAACGAAACAATATACCGCTCGGCCGCCTGGCTCATCCTGAGGACATCGCCTTCGTAGTGGCGTTCCTCGCGTGTGATGAATCTGCATTCATCGCCGGGCAGACGCTCGCTGTCAATGGCGGTGCGCTGCTTGTCGGCATCTGAACAGCAAGCTCACGGAGAGTTGAACCGCCAGCGAAGAAGTCTCGGCCCGGTTCTCGTGGAGAGTGGCCGATTCAGGACGCAGAATCCATGAATCCATGCGGCTAACTACGAAGGATGTGGAAGCTCTCGGCGGAGCTTCCTAAGCAGGCGACCCGTACCGGGCCAGCTGCTCTTTAGCCGGAAGCTCTCCGATTCCGTCCTATTCGGAGGTGTTCTGTCACAATCCGTGTATAGCCCCTAGAGCAGGGCGGTCCTGCACTCATCCAGGACTCCAGGGCCTTACCGTTGCCGAGCTCCGAGATCATCGAACCAGTGGTGAACATGGCCGATGGAGACTCCGGAGGGTGATCGGCTGGAGACGGCCGACAGATCGGAAACTCCACATCATCATGGGACGATAGCGCCGCCTTGATCTTGCCGAGGGTGGGATCTACGGCGGTGAGCCGCGTTTGCAGCGAACGAAGACGGGCCAGGGTGTTCGCTTGGTATCGCGCGGGTACCGTGTTCACGGTCGCGCCAACCAACGGATGGTTGGTGTGCAGGATACACGTGGGGTCCGCTGGTGAATACTCGGTGACGGATGCTGAGGAGACTTCGAAAGAGCGGAGCTCAGCGGAGTCTGCGAGGAGATAGTGTTGACCCGTGGAATGGGGCAGCGTTGCGAGCAGTCGTGCGGCGGTGGCGACCGTGTCCTCTTGGAGAAGCTTGCGAATGACGAAGGCGACGGGCAGTCCGTCGCGGCCACTGGGTAACTGCGGGAGCGAGTTCACACATACACCTATTCCTTTGCCGTTGACTCCCATGAGCGCAATCATGCCGCCGACGGTGAAGATCAACATTTCGCGCTCGGAGGCGCTGGAGGAGATGCGCAGGGCCAGCTGATGGCCATCCGTATAGCCGCCCAGATCCATGTTTTGCCCGATCCAGGTCCGGCCGCCCCGAGCGCGTAGCGCGATGCTGCTGCACTTCTGCATGCCTTCCACGTCTCTCAAGCCTTCTGGACGGTAGGCCCATTCTTCATCCATGAGTTGCGCGACGAGCAGTAAGTCAGGGGATACGTCGGCGCCGTCGGCGATGCCGTTGACCTCTTCCAGCAGCTCGCTGGCATGTTCGAGGATGCACTGCCGAAACCGCGTCGCCTGCAACATGCCGAGGACATACCCCTGTGGGCCGCGGACTCCGAGGCGACCGAGCCATTGGAGCCAATCCCGAAGAAAGAGGCGAATATGCGTCGCGCGACTAGATCCGAACTGGCGACCGCGCGAATACGGATCGCCCACGAGATTGAGAACAACAAGGGGTTTCATCGAGTGGGCTCGGGCAAGACGACCGTGCGCTCAGTGCGCCCATCACTGTAGAGGGCACGCAGCGACTGGAAGACCAGTGCCAACACCGCGTCCATGCGCCGGGTGTGTGCCGCTGCCGCAGTCGTTGAGTTTTCCGCGCCCATGATGTAGGCGTATCGCCTACCGATACGTAAGTATCTTAGTGATGGCACGCTAGCATCGCGTGATATTGAGCGTCAACTAACTTGAGATGAGGGGCATAGGAGAGAACTTGGATGAGCAACGCGAAGGGGGCATGACCGAGCGTGCGACCAAAGCAGGGCGGGGGGCACCGAAGCAGGCCCATCTTGATCCGTGGGCCGCGCGCTGCGGCTGCTGGAAGCGTTTGCTGACTCCCCGCGACCGATGTCATTGTCGCAGCTTGCGGCATCGGCGCAGATCGACAAGAGTGGTGCGCAACGTCTGGCAAATACGTTGGTAGCGCTGGGCTACTTGTGAACGAAGCGATAATGCAAACCGCTTTGGCCCCATGGTGGTAGCCGCGGCACGCGCGATCAGCGACGCTTGAACGGGCAACGTTGTTGACAGCGCTGCGAGCCCTGAATTACTTTTTCCCTGAGTTACTGGTACGGTCCTCTCGTGCAGCGATACGACACACGGGGGTTGAGTGGTCAGGTCACTTGCCAGGTGCGTCACGCAGGGCGCTGGCGTTGTTCTCATCGCGGCATGCTTAAGCTGTGTACCGCAGGTCTTCGCAGCGGTGGAACCCATCACGCCAAACGCCACCATCGAGCAGATGCAGCGCGCGGCGGCCAATGTTCGGGCGGGTCGTACGCTCACTCCGAAGACGTGGCCGGGGGGCGCGCGCGTTGCGGTGTGCATTTCGGTCGATATCGATAACGAGTCCACCTGGCGCGACAATCCGTTGCCGGTCAAATTGTCCGAAGGCGAATACGGTGCCTTGGAAGGACTCCCTCGCATCCTCTCCACGCTGGATGAGTTCCACGTCCCAGCCAGCTTCTATGTCCCGGTCTTAAGCGCCGCGCTGCATCCGCAGATGATCCCCGACATCGTCAAGCGCGGGCGCCACGAGATTGGGGTTCATGGCTGGGTGCACGAAGAGGCCTCGAAGATCGATGACCCGGAGAAAGAGGCGCGACTGCTCAGCCAGGCCGTGGAGTGTCTGACCAAGGCGGCCGGACAGCGCCCGCGCGGCATTCGCGCGCCATCCTGGGACTTCAGTCTGAATACGCTGTCTTTGATCCGCCAAGCGGGGTTTGCGTATGACACCAGCATGATGGCGATGGATCAACCGTACGAGCTGAATTCAAACGGTGCGCCAACGGGGCTCGTGGAAATCCCCATCAATTGGATAACAGACGATTACGAATACTACGAGCCGGAAGCCAGCGGCTCGTTACCCTCGCCAGAGGCGGTGTACAAAATTTATCAAGCTGAGTTTGACGGCGCGTATCAGGAGCGGACCTTGTTCGTTCTCACCATGCATGCCCACGTGACGGGGCACCGTTCACGCATTGTCGTACTCCGGCGGCTCCTGGCCTATATGAAATCCAAGCCGAAGGTGTGGTTCGCCACCCTGGGGCAAGTCGCCGATTACGTGAAGCATCAGGGTGGGGCTCCATGAGACGGCGCATTCCTTTCGGTAACTCGGTGAATAGTGCTCATGTGGCGCAGTTGTTCAACTCTCGATAGCGGATTCACGTGGCCCGGCGGCATTAGGCCGCAGCGTGCCGTGCGGTGCGGCGAGATCTGCTGGGTGGGCGGTCAAGTGGACCTAGATGCGCGCGGGAGTGCCGCTCACCCAGGCGATCTGCACGGCCAAATAGCGGGAGCAATGGTCAACGTGTCGAGCGTGCTCGCCCAGGTCGGGGCCTCGACTGACAGCCTGGTGAAGCTGCTCTGCTTCTACGTGAGCGACGGCTCCGTTGATGAGGCAAGCGTACTCGGCTCGATTGCCGCCGCCTTGCCGCCTGGCGTCCGTCTTGCCATCACGGCCATTCCCGTGCCCTACGCCGTATTGCCGGGAGTGCTCGTCGAGATCGAGGGCTACGCCATGGCGGGGCCGGACGGGCAGCCCTTGCCGCGGCGCTGCGCACGCACTAGCAGCCCGGCACCGGCTTCGCCGCTCTTCGTGTCGGCGGTCCGGTGCGGGAAGATGATTTTCGTGAGCGGCCAGTCGCCTATCAATGGTGACAATCGCATCGTCATGCCGGGACGCATCGTTGACCAGACTCGTCACGTCATGCCGCTGATTGCGCGCACGCTCGCCGACCTCGGCGCCTCGCTCCAGGATGCGGTCAAGCTGAATCGCTGGTATGTCGGACATGGTACCGTGGACGACTTTGAACCGGCGGCTCTCGCCTGCGCGTCGTTCTTCCGCGAGCCAGGTCCAGCCGCGACCGGCATTCCCATACCCGTGCTGGCCCGAGCCGGACAACAGATCAAGATCGAGCTGGTCGCGATGTTGGGCGAGGACGATCAGCCGTTGCCGCGCCGATACTCCTGGCCGGATTCACTGTGGGACTGGCACGTTCACTTGCCATACAAGCACGGGCTCGAGTGCGCCGGAATGATTTTCCTAGGGGGACAGGTGGCGCTCGACAAGCACGGCACCGCAGTCAGTCCGAAGGATCTGCACGCCCAGACTCAGATCGCCATGACTCACATTGGGTCCATTCTGCGCGATCTCGGTGCGGACTACGGCGACACCTGCAAGCTCACGACGATGTATGAAAGCTCTGGTGCGGTGGAAGTTCTCGTGGGGATGACGCGGGTGGCGCAATCATTTTTCTCCGCCGATCCGCCTGCGGCAACGAGTGTGGCACTGCCCAAGCTCGCCTACCCGGACATGGTCATCGAGATCGATGCTTTTGCCATGATGCATCCAAAACACGAGTAAAGAGAGCGGTCCAAAGCGGGATACTTCTGGTCGAAGAGGGCCGAAAGATCGGTCACGCCTTTTTCGCAACCCTATTTCATAATAGCTGCTACCTGCTAACACCACGGTTGACCCGTTGCCGGCATCCTAGACGAAGGACATCTATGGATGCGACCGGCGTTCGACTGAATGCCGGTCACATCGTATCCAATAGAGACGCCGCACGAACGCCCCCGGTGCAACTCGGTGAGCCACGACAGCTGACGAGCCGATATACTCCGTAGCCATGCCGTCGCTGCTCCAACCTCTTCACCTCCTGGTACTGATGTTCGCTGGGTGGGTCAACCGCCATCAGTTGGATGTCATTGCCTACCTCCAGGAAGAGAATCGCGTGTTCAAGGAGCGTCTGGGCGGACGCCTCATCCGTTTCTCCGACGCCGAACGTCGGCGCCTCGCCCGAAAAGCGTACGCTCTCGGCCGCAAGATATTGAATGAACTGGAAAAGCTGATCACGCCGGACACCTCATTGCTCGGCCGCCTGGCTCATCCTGAGGACATCGCCTTCGCAGTGAGGTTCCTCACGTTTGACGAGTCTGCATTCGTCGCGGGGCGGGCGCTCGCTATCAACGGCGGTGCGCTGCTTGTCGGCAGGTGCGCTGCTTGTCGGCATCTGAATAAGCAAGCCCACGGAGAGTAGACCGATGTCCGTCGCCAGCGAAGAAGTCTCGGTCCGGCTGTCGTGGAAGGCGCGCGCAGAGCGGGCGTTGCAGCGCAGCTGGTTCCCCGTGGCCCGCTCAATGGACCTTGCTCATCCGCAGTCGGCGACGCTGTTGAGCCGGCGCCTCGTGGTGTACCGGACGGCAAGCGGTCGCGCAGTGGTGCAGGATGCCCGCTGCGCCCACCGCGGTGCGGACCTCGCACTCGGCAAGGTCCAGGGTGAGGCAATCGCATGCGCATACCATGGCTGGCAATATGAGGCATCGAAAGGCCGCTGCGTTCACATCCCCTCGCTCGCCGACCAAAGCAAGATCCACCCGAAAGCCGGCGTGCAGACGTACCGCAGCATCGAGCGCTACGGGCACGTGTGGACCGTGCTCGAGGATCCGCTAAGCGAGATGTACGAGCTCGAGGAGTGGCGGGGAGTGGATTTTGAGTGGTTGGCCGGGGAGGTCTTCGACTCGCCGACGGGTGTGGCCGTAGCCATCGAGAACTTCGCCGATGTGGCGCACTTCGCCTTTATACACACCGGCATGATGGGTCAAACCCGACCAGTGATCGAGCCGCTGAACGTTCGGCGCGAAGGGCTCGATGTGTGGATGGACCGTTCGCTCGAGGCGTGCTCCGGCGAGTGGGCCAAGGACGGCAAGTGCATGATGCACTACCACATCGTGACGCCCGGCTTCATCGCCATCACTTACGACTATGAGCGTCTTGGCCGGAGGATCGTTGCCGGGTTCCCATCGCCGGTCGCGTACGAGCAGGTGCGGATCTTCTGGGGGGTCGCCAACGAGCGCGGGTACTGCGGCGCCGGCCTCGCAGAGTGCCTGCGGATCGAGGACCTGCTGTACCGTGAGGACCTGCCGGTCGCCGCGACCATCCGGCCGCGCGAGGTAGACTGGGACGACCAGGCGCTCGAGTACTCAGTGCCGGCTGACCTGTATACACTCACCTACCGGCGCGCCTTTAAGGAGTTCATACAACGCGCCTGACCCTGCGCGGAGCAGGGATCTCAGAAGTGCACGGTTGCCGTGAGGCCGTAGGTGCGCGGCTCGGCCGGAACTGTATAGTCGAGCCCGAGGCCGCCTTGCGATGGCTGCTGCGTCGCTAGTGCATACGTGATGTATTCCTTATTGCCCAGGTTCTTGCCCCACACTGTGATCGTGTACTGATGCTTGGCGCCCAGTAGAGCCTCCACGTGCGCATTGAAGACGGCGTAGCCTCCCTGCGCGATGCGCTCGGTATTCGCCGGGTCGTAGTACTGCTTGGCGTAGTAGAAGGCATCGGCACCCACGCGGATGTCGCCGCCCTGGATGGTGGCGACGCGCCAGTCAAAACCACCGCTCATGGTGAGGTCGGGAGAGATCGGAAGCTTATTGTCGCTGACGTCCTGTCCATGGCTGATGAACTCGAGATACTTCGAATCCTGGATACCGATGTTGGCGCGCACCTCAAGATCGTCGGTAGCCTTGGCCAGCAGCTCGACCTCGCCGCCCAGCACGCGCGATTTGGGTGCATTCACCTCGCGATAGAGCAGGACACCGTTCGCGCTGTAGGTATCCAGGAATTGCTGGTTCTTGTAATCATAATAGAACAGCGCACCGTTCAGCTGCACACGCCGCTCGAGGAGCTCTGACTTGACTCCGAGCTCGTAGGCGGTGAGTTCTTCCGGCTGTGCAAAGTTGACTTCGACCGGTGCGTTGAACGACTGGCTGTTGAAGGCTGCGCCGCGATAGCCGCGGCTGACGCTGACGTAAGTGAGGATTCCAGGTGCGGCCTTCCAGTCGACGCCCGCCTTGTAGCTCCAGTTATCGTTGTCCTGGCTCTGCTCAGGCAGCAGGGCGCCGCGCGGGTAGATGCCGGGCGTGTAGTCGACACCCGTTCCGGGAATGACTGGGATCGTCTGAGTCCAGAGCCACGGCAGTCCCAGTCCCTGGTAGGCCGGCGGGGAAGGGAGGTATCCCTCGAGCGCGTAGAAGTTCTTCACATTAAGGCTATCTTTCGTGTAGCGCAGGCCCGCTCTCAGGGTGAACGCCGGCGTCACGTCGTAGCTGATGTTGGCGAAAGCCGCCCGGCTTGTCCGGGGCTGATCGTAGCTGTTGGCCTGTTCGAAGCCCCACGCGCCCGGAGCGAGCTCGAAGGCGTCGAAATAGTGGTACTGCGACCAGCCGTGCACGGTGTCATGGTCATAGTAGGCACCTATGAGCCAGGTCCAACTCTGCAGATTTTCCGAGCTGAGGCGCACCTCCTGTGAGAAGTGGTTTACTGTGGAGGCGTACGTATCGGCGCCCCAGATCTGCGTGCCGACACTCGCATCGTCGCCCACCTCGACCCAGCGTCCGTAGTCATACCCGGTGACCGAAGTCAGCAGCGCGTGCTCGGCGATACGCCAGTCGATTTTCAGTGATGCGGAGTCACTGTCGATGGTCTTCTCGATGGCCGAAAGCGCTGCATTTTTGAAGAAATCTGACGGCGGAGTGCTTCCGGTGACTTCCGGGAGCACGTTTGCGGGCCTTACCCCGTAGGGTGTGCCGCGCGAGCGCGACGCCGAGAATTTGAGCTGCGCGGAGAAGCTGTCGCTTGGCTTGGCGAGGAGTGTGAATCGGCCCGCGAGCGCATCGATGCTGTTGAGGGCTTCTACACCGGGCTCTACGCTTTCCAGCCACCCATCTCGCTTGTGGTAATAAGCAGCGGCACGCCAGCCGAGCGCGTTGTCGATCAGTGGTCCACCGACCGCACCCTCGGCGGAGTACCCCGAATAATTTTCAACGCCCGCGGTGAAATAGCCGTCGTATCCCTGGAGATTGGGGTTGCGTGAGTAGAAATTCACTGCGCCGCCGGTGGCGTTCTTGCCATAAAGCGTCCCCTGCGGTCCCCGCAGCACTTCGACCCGATCTAGGTCAAAGGTCTGCAGCGCCTGCACCGCCCCGACCGGCTTGTAGACCTCGTCCACGTACATGGCTATGGGCGAGCTCTGATTTTGACTGAAGTCGTTGGTGGTCACGCCGCGCAGCGAAAACACAGGCTGCGCCTCTTCACCGTACGGCGAAGCAAGCACTAGGTTGGGTACGAGCGTCGTGATATCGCCCGCCTGACGAACGCCCATGCCAGCGAGATTGTCTCCGGCGAACGCCGAGATGGCCACTGGCACCTCCTGGACATTCTCAGCGCGACGCTGGGCGGTGACCACGACCTCCTGGAGGCCGCCCCCCACCTGTGCGCGACTTGGCGTCGCGAAGCCGACCAGAGCTGCCGCGCTTAGAAGCACAAGGGAAGCGCTCTTCGCTGCGACGCTCGTCGCGCCGATGGCACCGTGGGACGACGGACAGATCAGCGGTGCGGACATGGGTTTTATTCTCCCCTGGTGCCGTTGCGTGAGTCCTCGGAAGCGATGGACCCTCGCCAAAGAATCGTGACCTTGAGCATTTAGCATGCCACAAAGCGATTCAATATCCGAATTGAGCAAGCGCGCCGAGCGGCGCCCAGCACGCCTGGGAGTGGCGATATCAACGCGCGATCGAGTGTTCCGAACGGGCCCCCGCCGACGATGTCGCAGCAGCCCGCAATTCCCCGCTTGCGATCTGCGGCCAGTGCCAGCGTGCGCGGATCCATCGCACTTGAATCAAAGCAGTTCCGCATCGAAATCGTAAGTGGAGTGGGCGGAGTCGCGCGGATGGACGCGCAACGTCCCATGTGCGCCAGTGTAGAGACCCGTCCCACCGACGACGGCAAACTGCGCCTCGCCACTGTCAGGATAGTGGCCCTCGACGATACAACTTCCTTTGGGGAGCTCCAGGCTGAAGGTGCACTGCCAACCCACGCCGACTTCGGTGCGTACGCAGAAGCCGCGGCTCGTACCGACGGATTTTGTGCTGTCGGCCTCGTACAGCGGGTTCGCAAACACGATGAGATCGCCAAGCGAGTCCGCTTTGGGTGTGCGCTGCACCGTGTGCTCATTTGTCGCCCGCTCGATGAGGCGCAACCGCTCTCCACCGTCAGCAGTATGTGCAAGTGCTACGCTGAGCACGGACGCGCCAATGACCAGTGCGCCATTCTTCATTTGAGAACTCTTTCCAGTGTTCAGGACGGATGAAAGCCTGGGACGATACCCCGGCGTGGGCGGAACACCGCCCTCATAGGACTCTATCCGTGACCGCAGGGTATGACTACGTCCGCCCGTAACCGCCTCGGCCGGCACCGGCCACGTATCGGGTAACCGCGATAAATACGAGCGCTGCGACCAGAGCTGAGGGAAGCGATGCCGTCAGATAGCGATACGAGCCTCTCGAAGCGTAGGTCAACGGATTCAGCAGTTCTATGTACGTGAGGCAGCCAGCCGCCAGCGCCACCAGTGCGGCGGGATTGAACCCGTGCCAGAAAAAGTATGGGCTGCCCTCGCCGGTTAGATAGATCGCCCGTATGCTGAGCTCGCGCCGCCGTACCAGGAAATAGTCTGCGATCTGGATGCCGCACAGCGGGGCGAAAGCGACTCCGATCAGCGCCAGGAAACTACCAAATTTCGCGAAGAAGAGCTCCGGGATCAACAACCCGATTGAGGCGACGGGCGTCAAGGTGAGCAGGAGGAGGGCCGTCCATGACCTGCGCTGCAGACTCGCGAAGTTGCGCAGGCCGATGGCAGAGGCGTAAATGCCTGCGATCGCGGTTCCAAAGTTTGCGGCCGTAACGAAGCCAAGCGCGATGATCGCGTAGACCGGGCCTCCGACGGTACGCAGCCACTCCGCCGGGTCCGACGTCTTCAAGACCAGCACTCCCGCGAGTCCAATCAGACTGAGCAGTGGGACTGGTGCTCCCATTCCAAGCAATACAGGCAGTACGACCGCGCGGCCGTTCGGGGCCATGCGGATCATCGCCCCGATGTAGGGCCACCAAGACAGTGTCGTCGCCACCCCGAGCTCGATCCCCGTGGCATAGTTCCAGAGCCGATCCGGATGAGCGGCAGCTGGACGGGCAGTCAGAAGTTCCGGCCAACGTCGCGACACCAGTAGATATAGCATCCACAGCCCGACGAACACGTGGGCGACCAGTATGTTCGATACGGTCGATACCCCAGTCGCGCCGCGTCGCAGCGCCACGAAGATGACTATGCATGCCAAAAACGTCAAAAGCGGAACGAGCGCTGCGTGCGCCGCCGCCACGGGCAACACTCCGGTGGCCACAGCAAGCTGGGTGGCGGACTTGGCGAAGAAGATAATGAGCAGCGAGTTCCAACCGATGATCGAGACAGCTTGCAAGGCGGCGGGCAGGACCCACCCCCGCGACCCAAACTGTGGCTTCGTGGACGCGACTGAATCGATACCGAAGCGGATGCAAGCAGGACCCGCTGCGAGTAACACCAGCAGCATCCCGATCATGCAACCGGCGGTGAGCGTCAGCGCTCCATCGACAAATCCGAGATAGCCGCCGACCGACTCACCTATGAGGTAGCACCAAGTCGCGGCCGCCGCGGTTGCCAACGTAATCCCTAGGCGCAGCGGATTCCATGTCCGCTCAGAAGGAAGAAGCGGCCAGGCGCTCTCATCAGGCGGAGCAGGTGCGCTCGCGCTCATCCAGGTGGTCCGACCGCCTTTCCAAATGGCGCCGGCATCAAATCACCAGCCGATGAGGATGAGGGCGCACGGCACAACCAGACCGAGCAACAGCATCCAGAACCAGCTCAGCGCATCGAAGTCGGTGGCCGCGGCTTTTTCCACTTCGCGCAGCCGGGTTTCGAGCTCATCAGGAAGGCGTTCGGGACAGCTCACGGTTGTTGGGCGGCTCACGAGCGCGAGCATCTCTCGAAGGATTCATCGTCCGAGTACGGGAACCACCAGAAATCGTGCGGGTTAGCGGCGGAATCGATCATCGACAGCTTGGTATGGCGGAACGTATCGAGACCTTCGGCCCCAAGCTGCCGACCGAGACCTGACTGTTTGCGGCCACCGAACGGGCCAGCATCATTATCGAGCAGCGGTGCGTTTACCCATACCATGCCAGCCTCGAGCTCATTCACGGCGCGCATGGATTCGTGGAGGTCGCGCGTGTAGATCGTTGCTCCAAGTCCATACCGCGTGCGGTTTGCGAGTTCTATCGCCTGATCGAAACTTTGAACGCGGCATACGGGTGCCACAGGTCCAAAGGACTCATTGTTCATTATAGCGGCCTCCGGAGCCACATCTCCGAGCACTGTGGCATCCACGAACCAGCCCGTCGGTTGTGCGGTGGGACGGCCGCCCCCCGCCAACACTCGGGCGCGGTCAGATCTCGCTTGCTGCAATACTCGCAGGTAGCGACTCAGCTCTTTCTTCGACGCCATCGGACCCATGTCGACTCGCCCAAGACCGTTGCCGATACGGACCTTGCGGGCTTCCTCCACCAGCCGTGCCACGAAAGCGTCATACACCGCCTCGTGCACGTAGAAACGTTCCGCGGCCGCACAGACCTGGCCGCAATTGAGGAATGCGCCAAAGGCGGCGCCGCGCGCCGCAATATCAATTGGCGCCGAGGGCATGACGATGAAAGGATCGTTGCCGGAAGTCTCAATGAGCGCACGCTTGTACAATCGACCGCAGCTCTCGCCCACGATACGCCCAGTTTCGATGCCTCCCGTGAAAGCCACCATGTGCGTCTGCGGGTGTTCAACGAGCGTGCGTCCGACGGAACCAGTACCTGCGAGCACCTGCACCAAGCCCGCGGGAAGCGCATCGAAAGCCATGGTGAACTGGAGCGTGGTGAGCGTGGTTTGCTCGGAGGGCTTGATGATCACCGCATTACCGCTCGCGAGGGCGGCGGCCGCTTGCCAGCACAGCAGGCACAACGGATAGTTGAACGGCAGGATGATCACGACGACTCCCACAGGGTCCTTCGTCGTACAGTGGAACTGTCCATCGACTGTCGGTCCCAATACGCGCCCGTTCTCATGGCGCGCCACCTCGGCGTAGTAGTCCACCGCGCTCGCCGACCATGACACCTCGTCGACCGACTCCTTATACGGCTTGCCCATTTCCCGGGTGAGCATTTCCGCCACGAGCGGTCGCTCTGCCGTCATGCGACGCGCGACCTCGTGCAACAGCTCTGCACGCCGATGGTGGTTGACCTTCGCCCACTTTTTCTGGGCGACGTTCGCGGTTTCGACGGCCTCATCCATCTCTGCGGGGACGGCCTCGACGATCGAACCGATCTGCTCTTCTGTGGCCGGATCGATCACCGGAAACTCCTGGCTACCGGAGCCGCGGCGTGGCGTTCCGCCGATGCGGTGATGACGACTCAGTGTCTTCAGTCTGTTAAGTGCGTCCAAAGCGTACCTCCTTCATGAAAGGCGACCGCGCTTCCCCGCGCAAGCCCAGCTTGCCGTTCCTGCCGATTGTCGTCCAATAGGTCGGGGACGAGCCAGCGCTGCGGGAAATACGGGAAGGGCAAGGTCGTGACACCGGGAGAAGGAATTCGAAAGGACCGCGCAATGACGCGCAGCGCCAAATTGCCAGCTTCCTCGAGCTGAAAAAGAACCCGCGGCGCAGCCGCATGTGACTTGCGGGACTCACGCAAGCCACTCGTCCACCACGTCGAGTGGCGTGCGGTCGACAGGGTCGAGCAGTCGCAGCCACCGGTCGATTCGAGGCAGCTCCCACCTATAGAAGTAACTGCAAGCCGCGAGCTTGCCCCGATAGAATGCGTCGTCCGACCCGCCGAATTTACGCACGGCAATGAGGGCCTGCTCGAGCCACAGCCACGCTACAACCACGTGGCCGAATGCGTCTAGGTAGCACACGGCGTTCGCGAGGCGCAGGGTCGCGTCGCTAATTTTGCGGAGGTTCATCGTGGTCTCGAGCAGGCGAGACCAGGCCTGGCCCAGGGCAGACGCCTCCCCCATAAGGTCGACGAACTCTACCGCTCGCTCGATCGAGCGACCAACTCTCTCGCCCAGATCAGTGAGTGGCGCGAGGTCCGCGCCGCCGACTTTGCGGCTGAGCAGATCGATTGCCTGGATGCCGAAGGTACCCTCGTGAATTGGGTTGAGGCGATTGTCGCGATAGAACTGCTCGACGTTGAAGTCCTGGGTGTATCCGTAGCCGCCGTGAACCTGTATCGCGAGATCGTTGGCGACCACGCCCCACTTTGACGGCCAGCTCTTGGACACCGGAGTGAGCAGCTCCAGGAGCTCGTGGGCCCGATGAGCCTCGTTCGGACGCGCGGTGCGTTCCTCATCCACAAGCGAGGCGGAGAAGAGGACGAGCGCGAGCGCGCCCTCGACGAACGCCTTCTGCGCTAGGAGCATTCTCCGGATATCGGCATGTTCGACCAGCCGCACGGGCGGGCGCGCCGGATCGCGGTTCGAGGGCAACCGTCCCTGCAGTCGGTTACGTGCGTACTCGACCGCGTGCAGGTATCCCGTATAGCCGGTCGCCGCCGCGGTGAGGCCCACCGTGATCCGGGCCTCGTTCATCATGTGGAACATGTGCGCGAGCCCGCGGCCTTCCTCGCCGACGAGCTCTCCGAGGGCACCCGCCCGGCCGCTCGGCCGGTGACGTCCTTCGCCGAAGTTCAGCGCACAGTTCGAGGTACCGCGACTGCCCATCTTGTGATTGAGGCTGGCGACGACAATATCGTTGCGCACACCCGGCTTGCCGTCTGGGCCTACCAGGTACTTCGGGACCACGAACAGCGAGATCCCGGCCACTCCCGGGCGAAGTACTCCACGTTCGTCAGGCACCTTCGCGAGGACGAGGTGGACGATGTTGTCAGCGATGTCGTGATCGCCACCGGAGACCCACATCTTGTTGCCGGTCAGTCGATACGTGCCGTCAGACTGACGCTCGGCGCGCGTCGTGATGTCGGCCAGCGACGAACCCGCATGCGGCTCAGAAAGGCACATCGTGCCCGCCCACCGCCCTTCGAGCATTGGTCGCACGAAGCGTTCGACCTGCGCTGGCGTTCCGTAGGCCTGCAGCAGGTTGGTCCCGGCCATTGTCAGAAAGACGTACCCCGCTGTCGCGGGGCAGGCTGCGAGGACGAACGCGAGACCGGCCCGCTCGACCACGTACGGCAAATTCATGCCACCAAGGGACTCGTCCTCGCATGCCGCGAGGAGACCCGCTGCCGCGAAAGCCTGCCAGGCGGCACGTTGCTCGGGAGCGCACTCGACGTTCTCGCCGACGAGCCGCGGAGGCTCCCGATCGACCTTCTTGTTGTGGGGTGCGAACTCCGCGTGTGCGATGTCCGAGTAGGTGTCAAGTGCTGCATCGAACGTTTGGCGCGAGTGGCCGGCGAACCGATGACGACTCGTGAGGCCTGTCACGTCGAGCCACTCAAACAGCAGAAACTCAATGTCGCGGCGTGATAGGAGGAGGGAGGCCATCGTCAGAGCGCCTCAAAGAGCTCAGCAACGCCCGGGCGCGGTCCAAGATCGATGCCCAGTATCTCGCGTCTGTAGAGCGCCTGCACCGCGAGGGCCATGTTGAGCGTCCCGTGGAAGGTGCGGACGATCGGCGCGCACGCGGTCGCCAGGATCACGGTATTGGTCATGACACTACTCCAGAAACCATGTCGAGCAGGCGAACACCGCGACGTGCAGCATCAACCAGTCGGGGTGCTGGCTCCCAGAACCAGCCTTCGTATCCGGCGCGGAACGCGGCCATTGAACGCAAGACATGATCTAGACCGACCGAATCGGCGAAGAACAGCGGCCCGCCGCGATGGGCCGGAAACCCGTAACCGTTTCGGTAGCCGACGTCGATGTCGGATGCACGCGCGGCGATGCCTTCTCCGAGTAATTTCGCGCCCTCGTTGACTAGGGCCAATATGCATCGCTCGACGATCTCCTGGTCCGAGACATCAGCACGCTCGAGCCCGATCGCGCGCGCATGTTGGATCGCGAGTTGCGTGATCAGGGGATCTTCTTGGCGACGGCCATTCGGGTCGTAGGCGTAGTAGCCCGCGCCGCTCTTGCGCCCAAAGCGCTTCAGTTCGCAAACGCGGTCAGGGAACGCAGAATAGGGTCGGTCCGGCTGCTCGAGCCGACGGCGGTTGCGGATCGCCCACCCGATGTCGCCTCCGGCAAGGTCCATCACGGCGAATGGCCCCATCGCCATTCCCCAGTGCTCGAGAGTAGCGTCGATGTGCCACGGCAGTACGCCTATGTCGACGAGTATGTACGCTTGGCGGAGGTATTCCTCAAACATCCTATTGCCGATGAACCCGTCACAGACGCCGGCCACGACGGGGGTTTTGCCTATCGCCCTTCCGAACTTCAATGCCGCGGTGAGTGTGGACGCAGAGGTCCGACTGCCACGGACCACCTCGAGCAGGCGCATCACGTTCGCCGGGCTGAAGAAGTGGAGGCCGACCACGTCCTGCGGCCGGCCTGTTGCCGATGCAATCTGGTTTAGATCGAGAGTCGATGTGTTGGATGCGAATACAGCATTCGGTCGAAGCACGCGGTCCAGCTTGCGGAAGACTTCCTGTTTGAGCGTCATATCCTCTCCTCGTAAACCGCCTCGACAACGAGATCACAGGTGGAAAGCGCGCCGCAGTCGTCCGCGATCGCCAGTCGCTTCATACGCTCTTCCGCGGTGGCTTCGTCGATGCGACCTTTCTTCACCAGTTGCCCGTAGTGCGCTTCAAGCCGGCTGCGGCTTGCGGTAACGGCCGCTGGGGTGGCATCAACAACGGTGGTGCGCAGGCCAGCTTCGAGGCAGCAGATTGCGATTCCGGTCCCCATCGTGCCAGCACCGATGATGCCCACGCTCTTGATCGGGCGCTCGGCCTCACCCGGGGCGGTTGCCGGCGGCCTGCCCGAAGCACGGTCGCTGAAGAACGCATAGCGCAGGGCATTCGATTCCGGAGTCAGCATGAGAGCGCGGAACAACTCGGACTCCCGACGGCAACCCGCGGAGAAGGGCTGGGTCAGCGTGAGCTCCACCGCATCGATGCAGGCCCTTGGCGCCGGCAGCGATTGCCGAAATCCGGCACGCCGCGCATCGAAATAGTCTTCGGCGGTCTTGCCTGCAGGCAGCGTGGCCGTGAGATCGCTGACGCGTGGGAGCGGCTTGCCCGTCAGGGCGAGTGCACCGCTGCGCGCGACAGCAAGTAAGTCGCCATCAACCCATCGGGCAATTCCGAGCTCCCCGGCACGCTGAGCGTCGATAATCGTCCCGGAGACGATCAACTGCAGCGCAGGGTCCACGCCGATCAGTCGCGGAAGCCGCTGGGTACCGCCCGCGCCCGGCAGAAGGCCGAGTTTCACCTCTGGTAATCCGAACTTGGCGCTTGGAGCGCAGACCCGGACATGGCATGCGAGTGCGACTTCGAGACCGCCCCCTAGACACGGGCCCGCGATTGCTGCGGCAACGGGCTTACGAGCTGCATCTAGTGCGTCGATGACGGTCGGGAGGGTGGGGCTGACATACGTCTGTCCATCAAGTCCGGCCGCGAACTCCTCGATGTCTGCTCCCGCAGAAAACACGCGCGGTCCGCCCCAAATCACGATCGCGTCAGTATCCGGGTCGCCTAGCGCACGCGTCAGCGCCGCCAGCAGGGCTTCGCGGGTAGAAAGGTTCAGGCTGTTTACCGGCGGCCGGTTGATCGTGATGACGGCGACTCGGTCTGAGACTTCATACTGAATCGTCATGGATGCTCGGGACGGCAATGCCGAAACGGTACATTCAAAGCATTGCGCGAATAGTAATACGGAGGCAGCGACAGCGGAGCCGAAATCGGCAAGACGCCATTCGGTTTCTGCGGGTTCATCGAGGCCAAGGCAATTCCCCATGGAAATGGAGTGTGATCCTGACCTGGGGCTTCTGCGACGCTCTGGCGATGGTTCTTGCGTTAAGCCTTCCGCAGAGTTTCGCATACCCGCGAGTTCATCGTTTCGATGACCTGGCAGCTGCGGATGACCAAATCAGCGATACCTCAAAAGGGGGGCCGGCTGCACGGAATTTGGGCGGGCAAAATTACACGTTGAAGACTAATAGAAGCTTAGAGCACGATTTATGTGACTAGTAATCCGTTGTCGCCATTCGCGACATGACTACAATCGTTCAACACCATGAAGATCCCCGCTACGGCCGCGAATGTGCGATGCACGGGGCTTTGAACGACCTGTCAATCCCAAATACCAGCGTAGAAACCTTGGCTCATGAACCAATAGTTGTCCCGACCTGCATTCGTACACCGCAGAGGACAGACCATTGGTTGCCCGGTTTCGCAGCGCCCACTGAACGCGCGGGTAAGTCAACAGATTGGGTGACGCTCGACCAGCGCTTCCTTTGAGAACAGCTCGGAGGTCGGGGGAATATCGTCCATGTCAGAACATTGAGCGCATTGCTGTCCCGTGTCATCCCCGAGTATCGACCAAATATCGACCAATACCCGAAAATCCGTTCACCCAGCGCATCGACGCCGACCAAGAATCGCGAGGGTTGACGCGCTTGTGCTCAGTACTGTGGAACAGTAGGCCGGGCGCGGGGCTCAAGACCAGATCACGGGCATCTGGCTTAACTCAGGTCTCCGGGTTTTAGCTGTCGCTCACTCCCTCTGAGGGCGGCTTGCGGAGGGGGCGCCGCGGCGTTTTCTCCCTTCTTCCCCGTCGACCGAGACCGCGTCGACCTCAAGGTGTCCAGGGGACAATTGAGGGGCGGGTTGCGGGCCAAAGAGTGTCGGGTATTGGCGCAAAAAAGGTCGAAATGTTGGAATGAGATCTCCGCGCAGAGGTGGCACCGTGCGCTGATTGGGCTTAAAGGGTCCGTTTAGCGCACCCCAACCGCGGAGGAAGACCAGATGGACACGACAACCGTGGC
>Ga0335077_10000475_pt1 | contig 44403 bp, 39 predicted proteins | sample Lox_Sample_31_FD_207151 | JGI IMG/M metagenome (GOLD analysis project Ga0335077, IMG submission 207151) | Soil microbial communities from Loxahatchee National Wildlife Refuge, Florida, United States - Lox_Sample_3.1 | ecosystem: Environmental > Terrestrial > Soil > Wetlands | place: USA... | reverse complement strand
GGTTTCCAATATGGCTCTGCGCAGGTCGACTGTGTCAGAACTGTGTCAAAACCCTATCTGTTTTAGTGATTGGGGTTAGCCTTCGAGCGAAGAGCAGATGCCCCAAGTTATTGTAAATAAAACAAAATGGTAGGTAGAGGTAGAGGGTTTGGAATTGTTGCGTACGCTTGCAAAGCAGGTGCTCTCCCAGCTGAGCTACACGCCCACGTGCAATCCTTTAATTTTAATTGATTTCTTCCGTTTGCGCATCTTAGGTTGCGTCGCCTTGGGAAACTGCGACTGTTGCCGCTTCTCGGCGAAATCTGCGAACCCTTAGTACTAATTACACGCTCTAGTACGCTGCCGATTGCCGCAGCTCGGGCATCCCGGTTCTGCTAACTCTCGGCACAAAAGTACGTTACAGGGATTTGTCGACCATGGCATTTCAAATGCTCCCCATGCAGGCGTTCTTCTCTTTCGGGCACCCTCGCGCAACCCTCTCGCGAGGAGCACTTGCCAGCCCAGCCGTTAGCCCGGGTTACATAATTTTGCGGAATTGTATATTGCGGAAAGTCACGGGTGTGAATCTCATGCATTTGCGCGACGAAAATCTTTCGGAAGCAGAGGCCTTACGGCTGGCGCAGGATGGCGACGCGGCCGCCTTCGAATATCTTTACCGCCGCCACAGTCCGCGCGTCTTCGCGCTCTGCCTTCGCATGGTGAAAAATCGAGCCCACGCCGAGGATCTCACGCAGGACACGTTTCTCGCTGTCTTCCGCGGGATTCGCGAGTTTCGCGGCCAGTCTGCCTTCTCTACTTGGCTGCATCGGGTTACCCGCAACACGGTTCTGATGGGTTTCCGCAAGCGCCGGCTGCAGGAAACCTCCCTCGATGAGTTCGTCGATTCCGACGCCGGCGCCCGCCGCACGCGTGCTGAACTTGGCGTCGCTGACGCGCGCCTGGAGGGCACAGCCGATCGCATGCTGCTTCGCAACGCGGTAGCCCGCTTGTCCCGCGGATTTCGCGCCACGCTCCTGCTCCACGACCTTCTCGGCTACGAGCACAGCGAAGTCGCCGCCATGTTGAGTTGCGCCACCGGGACCTCAAAATCCCAGCTTCACAAGGCGCGCATGCATCTCCGTAAGATGCTCTCCAAAGGAGCACGCCGAAACAAAAACAAAACTATCCGTGCGGATGCTTCCTCGCCATCGCGAAGCCTGGCAGCTTGATTTCGTGGTTTGAACGACGGTGGGGCAGGACTAGCTCAGCGTTCCCTGCAAAACTTCCTTCAGTAATTCCTGCTTCTGTGCCGCAAGCTTTTTCCCTTGCGACGTCAGGTAGAACACATCGATCGCCTTCTGGCCTTCCGTGTCGATGAGCGCCACGTCGATATTGCATCCCAACCGCGCCAGCACCGATCCGATTCCGTATAGCAATCCCGGGCGATCTTGTGTCACCACTTCCACCAGCGTGCTGTTGTCGGAAGAGCCGTCGTCGAAATTGATCGACGTCGTCACCGCCACCTTTGGCGGCCTGGCCACTCCCGCCCCCAGACGTCCCTTCAACATCGGTTCCAGAGCCTGCTTTCCGTTTACGACGTCGCTGATGCTTTGTTGGAATCGCGTTATCTCGCTCGGGTTCAGTTCCAGCGTTTTATGCATGTCCACAAAGTGGAACGTATCCAGTACCACGCCTGCCGCGTTGGCGAACGCATCCGCCTTCACAATGTTCATTCCCCACGCCGCCAGTGCCCCCGCAATGGTCGCAAACAGCGCCGGCCGGTCCGCCGAGAGCAATGTCAGCGTAAACGCGTGGTGCGTCTTCTTCACTTCCGTCTGCACCGGTTCCGTGCCTAATTTCCGATACAGTGCGAAGTGCGACGCGATTTCAGCCGGCGCGTGAGCCGCCAGGTAACGCCGCGGGAAGCCCTCCAGGAATCGCTCCACGTCGGTTTTGCTTGCGCCACCGGCAAGCAATCGCACCTGCTCCAGCAGCCCGGCTTCGTCCGAGGCGTGCAAGCGGTCGCGATCCGCCGTGCGGCTGAAGTAATTCGATGTCGCGACAAATAACTGCCACAGCATTTCGGCTTTCCATGGTGTCAACGCTTCCGGGTTCACCGCATGAATGTCCGCATACGTCATCAGGCAAAGCCGCTGCAGGCGCTCGTGCGTGCTTACCGTCGCCGCAAACCCCGAAACCGTTGCCGGATCGAAAATGTCGCGCCGCTGCACGGTCGCCGACATGTCCAGGTGGTGTTCGATCAGGAAATGCACCTCCGCTTTTTCTTCTGCCGTCAGCTTCAATCGATCCGACGCAATCTCCAGTGCCGCCAGGCTGCCGGTAACGTGGTTCTCTACCGGCATTCCCTTGCCCACGTCATGCAGCAGCAGCGACAGGATCAGCAAATCGCGGCGGTCGGCTGTCTTCCATAACGGAGAGAAATGCCTCCCCAGCGTGTCCGAGGAATCCCCCAGATCCTGCAGATGCTCAATCGTTCTCAGGGAATGTTCGTCGACCGTGTACCGGTGATAAAAATCTCTTACTACAAGAGAATCGATCGACCGGAACTCCGGAAGCGCTTCCACCAGCAGGCCCAATCGGTGCATCGGCCGCAGCGCAACTCCTGGGTAATCGGCATTCAGAATTTCGGAAAGGATTGGCCACGCGATTCTCGAGTTTCTCTGCGGCAGCTCCGGGTGCGCCATGATGTACGCGATGCTCCGCTCGGCATCTCTGCTGAGCGGCACTCCAGTTCGCGCGGCTTCCGTCAGTAGGACGTAGGTAACATTCCGGTCCGCGTAAGCCGGCTCGTCTCCAATCTCCAGCAAGCCATCGCGCACGGTGAACTGCCGGTTGCCGCTCGGTCCCTCGGATTTGGTACCGAGCGTCGCTGCCAACAACCGCTGTTTGAGGGAAAGCGTCGTTTGCGCCCTTTGCTCCGTATACCGCAGCAATTGCCGGTTCAGCGTGCGCGCGTGCCGGAAATACAGCCGCATCCATTCCGCCGCGTTGCGCCGCAAATTGTCGTCAATCCCCAGCGACCGTTCCGCCGCCTGCGCTTGCAGTTCATATGTCAGCGTGTTGTCGTTCCGCCCGTTGCTGTAATGCAGGAAACAGCGAATGGCGCTCAGGAATTCCACGGCGTTTCGGGTCAGTTCATCCTCGTTCACCGGGCTGAATCGCGGATCGCGCCGGTCGCCCGCCAGTTGCCGCATCCACAGCGTGGAGTGGAAATCCCGCAGTCCGCCGGGCGCATCCTTCACGTTAGGCTCGAGATGAAAAATTGTGTTTCCGTAGCGGGTCAGCCGATCGCGCGTCAATCGCTGCAGTTCCACCAGTAGAAATGGCCGCGCCTGCTTCTCCGCCACCAGCAGAACTTTCGCGTCCAGCTTTTCGAACAGCGCCTTGTCGCCATCCAGGAAGCGCCGGTCCAGCATCGCCAGGTGAAATTCCGCGTTGTCCTGTTCGATCCGCTTGCACTCGTCGAGTGTCCTTCCCGCGGAACTCACCCGGAAGCCCAAATCCCACAAGGTTCGCGAAAAGTCCGCGATTAACGGACGCGATTCTTCTTCGATTTTTTCGTTGGCAAACAGGAACAACAGGTCCAGGTCCGAATAGGGGAACAGGACCTCGCGGCCATATCCTCCCAAAGCCAGCAAGCACAGCCCCTGTTTCGCGCCGCCCTGTACCTGTTGTAATTCTCCAAACACTTTGCGGATCGTCTCATCCGCCAGTTCGCACAACTGCCGCAGCGTCTCTTGGCCGCTCGCCCCGCTCTCGAATAATTTCCTGATCCGTTCGCGTTGGGCGTCGCATTGCGGCCCCAACACCGATAACGGTGTGACTGATTCTTCCATTTTGCTCTTCGGACGAACCGCAGGAACCAGACCTGGCCGGGAAGTGAGGACATTACTTTGCTTACAGAGCGCTCTCGCCCCGTTCCTCATTCCGGATCCGGATCGCCTCTTCGACTCGCGTCAAAAAGATTTTTCCGTCCCCTATTTTACCAGTCTTCGCGCTCTTCAATATGGCTTCCACCGCGCGGTTCACCAGTTGGTCAGCTAACACCAGTTCAATCTTGATCTTCGGCAACAAATCCACGGTGTACTCTCTTCCGCGGTACACCTCGGTATGGCCCTTTTGCCGCCCGTGCCCCCGCACCTCGATCACCGTCATTCCTTCGATGCCCATCTCCACCAGCGCTTCTTTTACCGATTCGAATCTCGACGGCTGAATGATCGCTTCAATTTTCATCATACGGATCTCTGCTCCCGCCTCGCTTTAGCCGATTCTGGTCCCGTTCGTCCTTACTTTTCAGGGCGTCGGAACTTCCGACATAATGCCAGCCCAAAAGTGGGCTCTAGCCCCTGAAGAGACTCTGCCGCCGATTCTACGACTCCAGGTTGTACGCTTCTTCCCCATGTTGCGTGATATCCAGTCCTTCAACTTCGTGTTCTTCCGCAACGCGTATGCCGATGGTTACATCGACGATCTTCAGGATCACGATCGTTCCGACCAGCGCGAATCCCCATGCGCAAAGGATTCCCACCAGTTGATTGCCCACCTGGCCCCAGTGTCCATCCAGTCCGCCCACTGGTTTTCCTTCACCGAAGATCGGGTTGATTGCCACCCGCGCACACACGCCCGTCAGCAGCGCCCCAATCGTTCCGCCGGCTCCGTGCACCCCAAATGCATCGAGCGAGTCATCGTAGCCAAACATGGCTTTGAACTTTGTCACCATCCAGTAGCAGAAAATTCCCGCGATGAATCCGATCCCGAGCGCCGAACGCGGCCCAACGAATCCCGCTGCCGGCGTGATCGCCACCAATCCTGCCACCGCTCCGGAAATCGCGCCCAATGCGCTTGCCTTTCCGTTCTTGATCCATTCCGCCAGGCTCCAGCTCAGCGCCGCCGCAGCAGCGCCGAAGTGTGTGGCGATGAATGCGCTGGTTGCCAGTGCGTTCGAAGCGAGTGCGCTTCCGGCGTTGAATCCGAACCAGCCCACCCATAGCAGACACGCACCAATAAAACTCAGCACCATGCTGTGCGGTGGCATCGGTTGCTTGGGGTACCCCACGCGCTTCCCCATGTACAGCGCGCACACCAGCGCTGACACTCCCGACGTAATGTGCACCACCGTTCCGCCCGCGAAATCCAGTGTCGGGAATCTCCCGCCGAGCGATGCGTTCAGGAAGCCGCCCTTGCCCCACACCATATGCGCCATCGGCGCATACACGATCAAAAACCACAGCGTCATGAACAGCATCGTGCCCGAAAACTTCATGCGCTCGGCCGTTGCGCCGGTTATCAGCGCCGGCGTAATAATCGCGAACATCAGCTGGTACACCATGAACGTGCCCTGCGGAATCGTCGGCGCGTAGTCGGCGTTCGGCAGCGCTCCCACTCCCCGCAGCAGCGCCATCTTGAAATCGCCAATCACCGGCCCGTTTCCGCCGAAGCATAGGCTGTAACCCACCAGCGCCCACAACACGGTAATCAGCGCCATCAGCGCAAAACTCTGCATCATGATGGCCAGCACGTTTTTCTGCCGCACCAGGCCGCCATAAAACAGCGCCAGTCCCGGCCCGGTCATCAGCAGCACCAGCGCCGCGCTCATCAGCATCCACGCGTTGTCCGCCGACGATTGTGCTGCGGCTACCTTCGTTTCCAAGGCATTCAGTTTGTCGGTCACGGCTTGAGGTACTTCAGGAGAGCTTGCACCTGCGGTCGTGCTGGCGGGAGGAACCGCGCTCGGCGTTTGCCCCAACAACGGTGCGCCCAGCAGCACCATCATCACCACGCTACAACACCACATGCCCATGCGCTTCATCGATTTCTCCGGTACGAATGCGACAACACTTCGACTCTCTCGCGTTCTTCGCGCTTTCACTTTGGGGGCTTACTTCCGTGTACCCGGATTATATCCATCGCTTCCCCCTGGCCGCACCCCGAATTTTTTCTACCCCGCATTCAGTTTTTGCATAGCCCTTCCTGCAAAAGCCTTCTTTTAATTGAGCTTGCAAAATGGTCCGCATCCCGCGTCGGCCGTGGAATCCGGAACCCGTCGCTCACCGCCAATGTCATGCGAATCGCCGTCTCCAGACTGACCCGATTCCCCTGCGACACATACACCGGCTTCACCCCGTCCCGCGTCCGAACCGCGGCCCCAATTCGCTCCCCATTCTTCGGGTCCACCAGTTCCGCCCAGATTCCGGCCCGCTTGCTCAGCTCCCCATGCTCGCCAATCAAAAGACTCTTTGCGCATCCAATCGTCGGGCGGTCCAACCAAACTCCCAAATGCGTTGCCAGGCCAAACCTCCGCGGATGCGCGTACCCTTGCCCGTCGCAAAACAATAGATCAGGCAGCGCACGCAATTTGCCCACCGCCGCCAGCAACGCCGGGATCTCTCGAAAGCTCAAATATCCCGGAACATAGGGAAACTCCAGCGGTACCACCGCATACGCCCGTTCGATCTCTTCTAGTGGCACAGCTTTACCCTGAGCTTCTGCGAAGGGCGTTCTTGCCTGTGCTCTTGGGTCAAGCTTGAGCTGGTATACCACCACACACCCGATCGCCTGATTCGCGCCCCGCAACCTCTCCCACCGGCTCACTTTCTTTTTCAACGCTTGCGATTCGCTCAACACAAACGCCGCATCCAGTCCCGCCACAGTGCGAATCTCTCCCAGGCGGTCCCTACCCTCCCACTTTTTCCGCAATTCCTCCTGGATCTCGCGTGCCTCCCCCGGCGTCACATTCCACCGGTGCCTGCGACCCTGCGTCACTCGTTTCTTCTTCATACCCTTCATCGTATAATGCTGGCACTGCTTCCGCTGCCGGTGCATCAGACAGGCAGCAGCCGTTCAGTTCGCACCGAGGGTATTGTCAAAATGACGCTTCATCCACCACTGGAAGTCTCTGCGCGCGAAGCCGGCGGCGTTCACTACCTTCACGTCAACGGCCGCCTCACCATCGGCGAGCCCAGCGAGCACCTCTGCGAGTTCACTCAGAATCTCCTCAATCAGGGTGCGCGCAAAATGGTTGTCGACCTCAACGATATCCCGCAGATCGACAGCTCTGGCATCTCTGCCCTTGTCAAGCTTTCCATTTCTCTCGCGCGCAAAGGCGGCGGCCTTCACCTCATCTGTGGCCCAGGACGCGTCCGCGACGCCCTCACCGTCACGCGCCTCGTCGAAGCTATCCCCACCTTCGAAAACGAACGCGCCGCCACCGCCGGCTTCTAGGCGTCCGCGCCACATTTACCAACGGCGCCCTCCTGTAGCTCAGGCCTTCGAGGCCTGAGGCTTTTCGCTTCATCTGGCTGCCACTTCCTGCTTGCCCTAACCTGCCACATCCACGACATTGTCATCCTGAGGTGATCCGACAAGGATCGCCGAAGGATCTCAACCGCGATCCCCAGTACAATCTGCTCTTGCTTGGTCCCGTAGGAAACGCCTTCTGAGGCGGACCGCTCACCCCGTGCTAAACTCGCCCCGATGGCATCGCCCAAGGCGGTCTGGCCGAGATGGCTGATCGCGCTATTAACTATGTGGGTGTCAGTTGCATGCAGACCGGTCGCGCAGTTCGTTTTCTCTTCGTGCTTGCTTTCGTAGCCTGTGCGCATCGTTACGCTGGCGTTGCTCAGGAAGTTCCGCAGAAGTCCGCCCCTCCGAAGTCTTTAATACTTCGTCCGCTCGCACCAAATTCGGCCACGGACCCCGGCCCGATCGACATCGGGACTCTACAGGATTTTGCAGCTCGTCTCTTGCATCACGCCCCAGATGCAGGTTGCGCTGCGGCGAAGTGTACGATTCTGGTCACTGATTTTGTCTTTCCCGATGGTTCCACTTTTCCGAACGGAATCTGGTGGGCAAACGAACTCACGAATCTATTTGCGGCCCAGGAGAACAAACGGCAAGTAGTCGACCGCACACTACTGACCTACTACATGCAGAAGGAAGGCATTCCGGCGAAGCTTGCCAATCAGGAACCTTCGGCACGCTGGCTAGGAAGAAAATGCGATGCAACCGTCGTGCTTGTCGGCCAGGCGAAAATGGTCGGAAGCAATGTTGTCGAACTCTCGGCGCGGTTCCTTAATGTAAGCGATGAAAATCGAATTGGACCCAGCTCCGAAGTCGACCTTTTGATTCACGATTCGCATGACCTCACTCCGATGGACGGCCTCTCGCCGCCTCTTCGTGTCCTACCCTTCCCGGAGTTTGTGAATGGCGAAAAAGTCTACCAACCTGGGACTCCTGGTCTAACCATCGCGAGCTGCTACTACATGCCAAATCCCCAGTACACAGAGGATTCGAGAGCGGCGAAGTTTTCGGGAATTGTGACCTCCGAAGCAGCTTTGGGCTCGGACGGAGCTCTCAGAGCCATACGGATCGTCAAGGGCGCGCCCTTCGGGCTCAACGACGAGGTCGTTAAGACGCTGAGCACATGGAAATGCCGACCGGCTCAGCTGAACGGACAGCCTGTCGCCACCGTTGTTCCGTTGGAAGTGAATTTCCGGCTGTACTCGGGGAACTAGCTCCCCTTCTTCAACTCCGCCAGCACCATCTTCGCCAATTCCTTCAGTGTCTCGAACACACCCTGCCCCTGAATCGCCACACCCTCAATAATCGGCTCGCCTTTTTTCTGCAGGTGCTTCGTCAATTCCGCTACGGACAGCGCATTCGGCAAATCCCTTTTATTCAACTGCAACACATACGGGATCGTGGCGAAATTTAGGTTGTGTTCTCTCAAGTGTTCCTGCAAATTCTCCAGCGTCTCGAAATTCGCGTCCAGCCGTTCTTCCTGCGAATCCGCCACAAACACCACGCCGTCCGCGCCCTTCAGAATCAGCTTTCGGCTGGCCTCATAGAACACCTGCCCAGGCACGGTATATAAATGAAAGCGCGTCTTGAATCCACGCACCGTCCCCAAATCCAGGGGCAGAAAGTCGAAAAAAAGCGTGCGGTCGGTTTCCGTCGCCAGCGAAACCATCTTTCCTTTTTGATTCTGCCCCGTATGGTCGTAGATCCACTGCAGGTTCGCGGTCTTTCCGCCGAGACCGGGACCGTAGTACACCAGCTTGCAATTAATTTCGCGCGCAGGAAAATTGATGAAAGGCACGAGTCTTTAACCTGAGTTCAAACTTGAACTTATAACACACGCGCTCCGGGCAGGCCACCTTCCCGATGTGCGGTCATCCGTCTTATACGGTTCTAGTTTCAGGGAGAAGGGCGTTTCCCCGCTCAACTATTTTTACACATGCCTCCACTCGGTAAAGGCTATCCAACTCAGCACTTTCCACAGCCCTTCGCACTCCGTTGACGGAACCCCCGGGCTTTGTTAGCATTCGCCCCATATGGCGAAACCCCAGAAATCCTCTTCCTCGCGGGCCAAGTCCTCGGCTCGTTCTAAAGCTAAGTCAAAGAAAAAGAACAACATACCTGTTGCGCCACCCCAGCGCGGCGGTGTTGAGATGGTTGACCCCTTGGTTCAGGCACAAATGAAAACCTACGAAGAGGCCATGGGCCTCTTTCATCAGCAGAAATTCCAGCGCGCCAAACAGGAACTCGAAAAGGTCATCGCTGGCCCCAGCAGAGAATTGGCCGATCGCGCGCGCACTCACCTTCGCATCACCGAACAGCGCATGAAGCCCTCTCACGATCAAAATCCCAAATCGCCCGAGGAGCACTATCAGCGCGGTGTCGCCATGATGAATCTCGGCCGCTGGGATGAAGCCCGCGAGAGCCTCGAAAAAGCCCGCAAGCTTGCTCCGAAAGCCGACCACATTCACTACGCGCTCGCGGCCCTCGATTGTTTGACCGGCGAAGCCGATTCCGCGCTCGCCAACCTCAAAATTGCCATCGACCTGCGCCCGGCCAATCGCTATCACGCGCGCAACGACGAGGACTTTAACTTCCTTCAAGAAGATCCGCGTTTCACCGAACTTTTGTATCCTGAGAAAGAAGGCTACTCCGGCTGACCACCGGGGCTGTTGTCTGTAGCTCGGGCCTTCCAGGCCTGAGGCTTTTTCGCTCACCGGGCATTTGCTGGAATTAGAATTGTCGTGAACCGCTACCCCACCCGACGAGTGGTTTTCCAAGTTGCCGCTCCGCATCTATAATTCTTATCGGCACTCGTTCTCGTGAAAAAGCCTCGTCAATCCCAACGGGCCCCCCGTTCCTTTAGTGTTGTCGCTCTCGGCGGCGGCACCGGGCTTTCCGCTCTTCTTCGTGGTTTGAAGAACCATGTCGTCCGGCGGAGCGACAAAGAGCCCACCCTCGCTCGCCCGATCACCGATCTCGCCGCCATCGTTACCGTCACCGACGACGGCGGCAGCTCCGGCCGTCTGCGCCGTGAAAACCGCATTCTTCCTCCTGGCGATATTCGCAATTGCATGGTGGCGCTCTCCAAAGACGAAGCGCTCCTCTGCCGTCTTTTTCAGTATCGATTCCAGGCCGGGCGCGGCCTCCGCGGTCACAACTTTGGCAATCTCTTCCTTGCGGCGCTTACCCACGTTACCGGAGATTTCGCTGAAGCGGTTCGCGTTTCCGCCAAAGTTCTTGCGATCCGCGGTCGCATCTTTCCTTCCACCACTTCTAACGTTCATCTCGTCGCTACCCTCGCCAATGGCAAGCGCGTAGAGGGCGAAACCAACATTTCCCGCAGCACTGTTCCTATTCGCAAACTCGAGCTCGTTCCCCGCCGCGTACGCCCTCTCTCCGCCGCCCTCGAAGCCATCCACGACGCCGACCTCATCCTCATGGGGCCCGGCTCGCTCTACACCAGCATTCTTCCGAATCTCCTCATCCCCGAGATCGCCGGCGCCATCGCTCATTCCAGGGCCCCTCGCGTCTATATCGCCAATCTCATGACGCAGCCCGGTGAAACTACGCAATACACGCTCAGCGAGCATATCCGCGCCATTCAGGATCACGTCGGGAAAAATCTCATCGACTACGTCATCGCCAACCGCAAGCCCGTTTCCCCGGAAGTCGCACGACGTTATCGCGCCGAAGGCGCCGAGCAGGTTCGCCTCGATCCTCAAAAGGTCGCCAGTCTCCGCGTCAAGCTCCTCACCGGCAATCTCCTCCAGGAACACGGGGTCATCCGCCATGACTCCCCTCAACTCGCCCGCCTCCTCGTCGACCATTTCCTTCTTGCCCGCCACCCCTAATCGACGTCTCCGTCATTCTGAATAAAGTCTGCGGAGTGCGGAATCCCTCTGCTCTTGCGGTTACCGTTTCAGTTTCTTCACCGTTCCACTGTTTCAGTCCCTCTTTGCATTCCATCCCCGTGCAACTATTCCGCCCCTGTGGTCGTATACTCCTCAGCGCACGCATTTCACGGACAGGTGTTGCCAATGAAACCATTCTTGCTCATCGCTCTGACTTTTCTCGTCCTCGCACCCGCGGTCCACGCGCAAAAAGACGTCGACCTCTCGCAATCCCAAATGCCTTCCGTGGTCACTGTGCCTCCGGAAGCGCAACCCTCCGACCATTTCTCCGTCGCTGCTGCCACCGACGCTTACCTCGCGCAAATTCCTGCCTCCGCCCGCGCTCGTAGCGATGCCTACTTTGAAGGCGGCTACTGGCTCATCCTCTGGGATTTTCTCATGGCCATCGTCATCTACTGGGCCCTTCTGCGCTTTGGGTGGTCGGTCAGAATGCGCGATTTTGCCAGGCGCATCACTCGCATCGCTTTCCTGCAAGACATGATCTATTGGGTCCAGTTCCTCATCCTGACCGCGATTCTCGGCGCGCCCCTCGCCATTTACGAAGGTTACTTCCGCGAACACAAATACGGTCTTGCCAATCAGACCTTCGGCCCCTGGCTCGGTGATCAACTGAAAGACCTCGCGGTGAACATGGTCCTTGGTGGTCTACTGATCGCCATTCTCTTTGCCATCGTTCGCAAGCTCAACCGAAGCTGGCACATCTGGGGCGCCATCGTCACCATTTGCTTTTTCATTTTCGGCATCATGATCGCCCCGGTGCTCATCTTCCCGCTGTTCAACAAAATTACCCGCCTTGACGATCCCAAAGTCACCACTCCCATCCTCGCGATGGCGCGCGCGAACGGGATTCCCGCCCACGACGTCTTCAAAATCGACGCTTCCAAGCAATCCACCCGCATGAGCGCCAATGTCAGCGGCTTCGGCAAGACCATGCGCATCACGCTCAACGACAATCTTCTCCGCCGCGGCTCGCCGGAAGAAATTCAAGCCGTCATGGGTCACGAAATGGGTCACTACGTCCTCAACCACATTCCGAAGGACATTCTTTTCTTTTCCGTTGTCATCGTGATTTTCTTTGCGATTCTTCGTTGGGGACTCGGCTGGGCCCTGGCACGCTATGGCGAAGCTTGGCAGATCTCCGGCATTGGCGATCCTGCCGTTCTGCCGCTTGCTTTGTTGATCATCACTACATTTTTCTTTGTCCTTACGCCGATTCTCAACACACACATTCGCACCAACGAGCACGAAGCCGACATGTACGGTATCAACGCCAGCCGCCAGGCCGACGGATTCGCCCAAGCCGCGATTCATCTCGGCGAATATCGCAAAATGTCCCCCGGCCCTGTCGAAGAGTGGATCTTCTTCGATCATCCGTCCGGACGCCGCCGCATCCACGACGCCATGCAATGGAAAGCCGAGAACCTCCAGCTTTTCCAACACTAAACCTCGAGGGTGCCCTACCCTTCCGCGCCTTTTGCGGAAGGGTGGGCTCTGACGATCGAACATCACCGAATCTCGGTTCTACCTTCCCCTTTATACTTTCCACCTTATACAGTTCTTCTCTGCCATGTGACAGGCGACACTGCTCCGTCTATCCCGTCCTGCTAAATTCTCTTTGCTGGTCGTTCGTCAACGACTCACACGCTATGGCACTCCTGTGATCTCTGACTTGCGCTACGCCCTCCGTATGCTCGCGAAGTCCCCGAGCTTCACTCTGATTGCCGTTTTCACTCTCGCCCTCGGCATCGCCGCCAATTCCACCATCCTCAGCTGGATGAGCGCCACGTTGTTCAATCCTATTCCCGGGGTCGCGCATACCGGCGATCTCGTCACCGTCATGCGTGGCGAACGCAGCGACCACCCCTCCCCTCCATTTTCTTATCTCGATCTTCGCGACCTCCGCGAGCGCACCCGCACTTTCTCCGGCCTCCTCGGCTATCACGACGACTACATGTCCCTCACCGGTGTCGCCAAGCCCGAACGCATCTACGGCGCCCTCACCACCACCAACTATTTCGACGTTCTCGGCGTCCGCCCCATCCTTGGCCGTGCTTTCCTCCCCGAGGAAGAGCAGCAGCGCACCGGGGCGGCCGTGGCCGTCATCGGCTACAGTGTTTGGCAGACTCATTTCGGCCGCGACCCGCAAATCATCGGCAAGACGGTCCAGCTCAATCGTCATCCCTATACTGTGATCGGTGTTGCGCCTCGCGAGTTTCGTGGCTGCAAAACCGGTCTCCGCACCGACATCTGGATCCCGCTCACCATGGACCGTCAGGTTTGGGGTTCCAATCGTCCCGATGACCGCGCCACGTTTTGGCTCAACGTTCTCGGCAAGCTGAGCCCGGGAATTACAAAAGACCAAGCGCAGGCCGAACTCAATCTCCTCATGCAGCAGATTGCCGAGCGTTTTCCGAACGAGCACCGCGATTCGCCCAACCAGATCGCTCTCGATCCCCTCTGGCGCTCTCCCTTTGGGATCAACGCCTACCTGTACAAGATTTTCCCTATGCTTCTCGGCCTTGCTGCGGTTCTCCTGCTTCTCGCCTGCGCGAATGTCGCCAACCTGCTCCTGGTCCGCTCCGTTGCGCGTCGCCGTGAAATTGCCATCCGCCTCGCCATGGGTGCCTCGCGAACTCAACTCATGCGCCAGTTCCTCATCGAAAGCCTCATGCTCGGCCTTTTCGGCGGCGTTGTTGCCATCGTCATCACTGTCTGGACTTCGAGCAGCCTCGCCGCCTTTTTCCCTCCCACGACTCTTCCCCTGACCCACGATGCCCACATCGATCAACGCGTGCTCTTCGTCACCACCACCGTCTCAATCCTCGCCGCGCTCATCTTCGGCATTCTTCCTGCGCTTCGCTCTTCGACCCTGCCCGTCCAAACAGTGCTCAAGGAAGAAGCCAGCAGCGTCTCCCTCGCCATCCACAAATCGCGCCTCTCCAGCAGCTTGGTCGTCGCGCAAATCTCGCTCTCTCTCCTGCTTCTCGTCTGCGCCGGACTCTTCACCCGCAGCCTCCAGAAAGCGCAGCAGTCCGATCCGGGCTTCGAGCCCGATCACGTCCTGCTCGCTTCGTTCGAGCTTTCGCCCGCCGGCTACACCCGCTCCACCGGCGTGGCCTTTGATCGCCAGGTTCTCACCAGACTGTCCGCACTCCCGGGCGTCGAATCTGTCACCCTTGCGGATTTCTCCCCGCTCAGCTTCAGTATTCACTCTGACTATCTGGAGTTGGAGGGCTACGTTCCCCAGCCACACGAATCGATGGAGATCACCCGCGCCATCGTCGGCCCCAATTACTTCCGCACGCTTCGCACCGCGCTCACTGCTGGCCGTGATTTCACCGAAGCCGATACCCTTAACTCGCAACTCGCCGCCATCGTCAACCAGGCTTTCGTAGATCGCTACTGGCCCGGCGAAAACGCCATCGGCAAGCAAGTCACCGACGGAGATCAGCGCTTCACCGTCATCGGTGTCGCCCGCAATGCCAAGTATCGCTTACTCACCTACGCGCCTGAGCCCGCCATTTATCTGCCCATCTATCAGGCCTACCGCTCTACGCAAGACACCACTATCCACCTGCGAACCTACGGTGATCCACGCGCTCTGGCTTTTTCCGTTGAGCAGGCCGTCCACCAGCTCAACCCGGAGTTGCCCGTATTCAACGTGAACCCGCTCTCTCTCACCATGCGCTTCGGAACTATCTTCGATCGCGTCGCCGCCACCTTCGCTGGCACCTTCGGGTTTTTGGCGATGTTGCTCGCTGCCGTCGGCATCTACGGTGTGGTCGCCTACACCACGCGCCAGCGCACGCGCGAAATCGGCATCCGCATGGCTCTTGGCGCTGAGAAGGGAAACATCTACCGCCTCGTTCTTCGTCAGGGGTTCCAACTGACGCTTGCAGGACTCATTGTCGGTACCGCTCTCGCGCTCGCTTTCACGCGGCTGCTCAAAACGCAGCTTTTCGGTGTGAGCGAAACCGATGCCCTCACCTTCGTCTCTGTCGGCCTGCTCCTTGCTGCTGTCGCCTTGCTCGCGTGCCACATTCCTGCTCGCCGTGCCACCAGAATCGAACCCACCCAAGCCCTCCGCTCCGAATAACTCGCCACCGTCCTCTCGAACCAGCTCTAATTGGCTGTTCAGTTTGCTCACGTGCCCATTTGCGATTGCCATTCATCCAATCCAGAGCTGCGGTCGTTCCATGGAAAGGACTACGCCATGCCGAATAATTCTCCCCGAGAATCTTCGCCAGATTCCAGCGCCTTTCGCAAGGAACTGATCTCGCATCTCACAGAAGAGAATGCTCACGCCGGGTTCGCCGCCGTCGTGAAAGGCTTTCCCGCGCATCTCCGCGGTGTCCGTCCGAATGATCTCCCTCACTCCGCCTGGCAACTCGTCGAACATCTCCGCATCGCCCAGTGGGACATCATCGAGTACGCCCTCAATCCCAAACACAAATCGCCAAGCTTCCCCGATGGCTATTGGCCCAAATCTCCCGAACCTCCCGATGCTAAAGCTTGGGACAAATCCATCGCCTCGTTTCTCACCGACCGCAAAAACCTCGTTGCCGCCCTCAAGAAATCCGATATCCTCGCCCCCATCCCTCATGCCAACAACCAGTCTCTCGCCTCCAAAACGATCTTGCTCATCGACCACAACGCCTACCACCTCGGCCAGATCCTCCTCCTTCGCCGCCTCCTCCACCTCTGGCCTGAAACGTGAAGGCACACACGCCGGGGAAAGGTCGCTACTCCGTCGTTGACTTTTCCTGGCGCGCGGGAACGGAGGTACAATCCTCAAAAGTCTTCGCGCAAAGGAGTCCGACAATCCTTTATGGCGGCCCGGACTTTCTTGACCATATTCGTCTGCCTTCTCGGACTCTTCGTCGCTCAGGACATCGCCCAAGAAAAGTCAAACGGGGCCACGATTCGTGCTCTGGAATCGCAGTGGACCGATGCCTACAAGCAGCGGCAGGCCAGTATTCTTGCTTCGTTGCTGGCCGATGACTCCGTCATCACCACGGAGGACGGCACGACGTACAGCAAGGTGGGTTTCGTCAGTTACAACATGGGCCCTTTGCGAGTGGATACTGCCGAAGTGTCCGACCTCAAGATTCGCATGTATGAGAACGTCGCTGTGGTCACCGGCAACTATCACGAAAGCGGCGAGCTAGGCGGGAAACCATATGAATATCGAGACAAAATGACCGACGTTTGGATGAAGATCGGCGGGAAGTGGCAGTTGATTGCGTCACACCGCAGCCTGCCGTCCAAATCCTAGGCGCTACTTGTTTCCCCACGCAATCCTCACTCCTCCCCGCACAAGCACCGGTGGCCCCACCGTGTACACCGGCGTCGCCGAAACGTAAAAGCGGTCGTTTGTCAGATTCTGCGCCGCAAAAAACAAGGAAGTATGCCAACCCACTTCACGCGACACTTGTGCATCCAGCGAAAACGCTCTCCCGAGCGGCAACAGATTCTGATCGTCGTCGAACTGGTTCCCCAAAAATCTTCCTTGCAGTGCTGCGTTCCATTTTCGTCCCGCATAGCTCGCCTGAAAGCTGAACTGGTTTTGCGCCACCTGTGGCAGAAAATTCCCAATCAACGCTGGATTTGCCGCGAAGTGCAGCACGATGCTGTTCACGAACAAATACGCCGCCGTTACTTTTACCCGCTCCGTCACCTGCATCTCGCCCGCAAGCTCGAATCCCCGCGCCTGCGATTCGCCCAGGTTTTGCTTCTGCCGGGTGATCAACACCGGTGTACTCGCGATCGTTACATTTGCCACCGGTTCCGCGATGTCGCTCCAGAAAAAATTCCCTCGCAGGGTCAGCCGGTTCCGCCATACCGTCTGGCTCAGCCCCGCTTCTCCGCCCGTCAAGTGCTCCCCCGTGAGATACGGATTCGCTAGCGTCACCACGTTGCCCACTCGAAAATTCCGGTACAGCTCATTCAGTGTAGGCGCGCGATACCCGCGATACACCGAGGCATTCATCGCCATTCCATTCCCAAAACTCTTGAGCAGCGACACGCGCGGGCTGAACGCTGTCTCTGTCCGGCTCGCAAACTCGGTCATAGTGGTCGTGCTGGCACCAAAGAGTGTCCGGCTCTGATATCCGCCGTTGTTGTTCCAGGTGTCCACGCGGGCGCCAAACGTCAGCATCCACCCGTGCCCGATCAGCCATGCGTCCTGCGCAAAAAATCCAAAAGTGTGCTGCCGCCCTCCCGCATCCACATTCGCCGACGCCGCGTAATTCGTCTCGGCGCTGTGTCCACGTACATCCATGGCTTCCAGTCCCGCCGCCACCCGGTGTCTCTCCGCGAACAACCTCGACCACGTCCCCACAAATCCAATCTGCTGTGACGGGTTCGTCTGCTGGTTCGTCAGCACTTCCGAATTCCGGTCCGGCGCAATCGCCGAAAATGTCTGGTGATACAATTCGTGCGATCCGTACACTCGAACAGAAAAGTTCCCCGCATCGGCGGAGCCCCAATCCATTCCTAAATCCAGTTCCGGGATCGTCGTATCGTTCTTTTGCAACGGCGTTCCGTTCTTCCCGCTCTCGCCGAAACCGCTGCCGCGAACAAAGAAGCTCCCGCGCTCTCCCAACGCCCGCCGCAGTTCCACGAATCCCGCTAACACTCCCGATCCGAGCGTGGTGTCCACCGCCCCACGTTGAGCCTCTGGCACCGCAATGTAACCATCTGTCTGATACGCCTGCCCCGCGGCGCTCAGCGACCATTTCCCGATCGGCACCCCCGCGGCGAACGAAGTGTCCGGCGTGTCCATGTTTCCGTACGAAAATTCTGCATCCGCGTATGCTGCCTCGCCCGCACGCGTCGTCAGATTCACCACGCCCCCCAGCGCTCCTCCTCCATACAAATCCGACGCGCCTCCATTCGACACTCCCATCGTTTCGATCGCTTCCCGCGGCACCCGCGCCCAATACACCCATCCGCCAAATGGATCGTTCAACGGAATCCCGTCCACCAGCACGATCGACCGGCTCGTCGCGCTCGCCCCCACTCCTCTCAACGACACCCCTTGCGATGTCGGATTCGCGAATAAGCTGCTCGACCTCCGATACGTACTGAAGCCAGGCACCTGCCGCAACACGTCGTCCACTACTAGGCTCCCGGAGTCCTCAATCGCCTCGGCCGAAATGCCATACTCGCTGGTCGGCACTGCCGGCACGCGATCGGTCGCCGTTCCTTTTACCTCAATCCGCTGCAGACTGGCCGCCGGTGCCAACACGATCTGCAGATTGTCCGTGGCCATATGCGCCCGGATCTCCCGTGTGATTGTCGCGAATCCTGCGAAGTTGACCACCATCGTTCCCACACCGGTTGCGCCGTCAATGGAAAAACTTCCGTCGTCTCCACTTCGCGCCAGCGACGCCCCCGCCGCCGACCGGAACTCAATCAGTGCCCCGGACACCGCATTTCCCACGGTATCCGTCACCGTTCCCCGCAGGCCGCTTCGTTCCTGCGCGTTTCCCGCTAGCGCGCCCAGACATGCCAATACCATCGTGGCGGCCATCCGCCACACCCATGCGCGCCTCCAACTACTCATGCTGGTACACACCCTTCCGCATGCATCCTTCGATGCTACACATATCTCGGTCGGGACCTATTTGTTGCTTACCCTTCCCGTCAACACCATCACCGATGCCTTCGGCAACGCCACTTTCTGCCCATCTTTCCACTCCACTGTCGCCCGCTTTGCCGGGCCTGCGGGATCGGCATGGCTTGTCGCCCCCGATGGCCTCCAAACATATTCCTCCGCGCCAAATGTCACCGTCTGCACCGCGCCCGCGAACTGACCTCCGGTCGCTACTCCGTTCTCCTCAAAGGCAATCTTCACTTCGTGCGCGTTGCTTGGATCTTTGTTAATGATCATCAGCGACCATTCGCCGTCCGGACGTTTCACCGCGTAGGCGGTAATCAATTCATGCTTCGCCTCGTCCCGTAAATCTCCCACCGCTCCGTACAACTGATGTTCGCCCGCGCCGTGTTTCACCCAATCCAGGTTCAGCATCTGGCTCGCGAAATATTGCGCCGTGTGCTGCCGGATTTCCAGATCTTCGGTCGCCACAAAATTCCCGTACGTGCTCCATGCCTCGCATCCCGGCCGCAGCGGCTCCGGCTGAATCGGTGAGTGGTAATATGCGGCGCCCGGTCCGCCGTTCAGCAAGTACGCTCCCACGCTGTCCGCCAGCCACAAGCCCGCAAACAGATCCTGCATCGGGTCCGTTAGCGACCAGGAAACATTGCTCTCTGTATTCATCAGCGGCACGTTTTCGGGCACGCCATCCTCGCGCCACACTTTCAGGATTCTTTCCACCAGCGCTGGTTCGCGGTACAAATCTGACCAGTTCACTACACACGGTTCCAGCGGATAATGCTCAACGGAAACGAACGACAAATCTTCCATCTTTCCGTGGGCCACCAAATAATCGATAAACCGTCCCAGCCACGAATCCTGCCCCTTTTCGTTCGGCCACGTCTTGATGTCTTCGTCCGCTCCCGTGAACACTGGCCCGCCGAGTTTCAATTTCGCATCCACTTTGTGCAGCGCCGCCGCGAACTGCACGTACAGCGCCGCATAATCCTCCGGCACCATGTACGCTCCGTCCGGCTCTTCGCCCATCTCTACGTAGCTCACGGGATATCCTCGCTTCTCGATATATGCCAGTTCCGCCGCCGCGTCTTCCGGGTTCGCATAGATCATCGCGATCGGAATCATCGCCGGCAGGTGGTTCGTGTATCCGCTCGTGAAAAACAGATCGAATCCGGTCTGAACCCGCGTAGAAATTATGTCCTTCTCCGTATGCCACGGGTCTTGCGACGATGCCTGTGTCACGGTCTGCGCTTGGCTCGGCGTATGCTTCGCGATATCCACGAATTCGCCCAGCGAATTGAATGTCCCCAGCGAGATCTCGTTGATTGCGTATCCCACGCAATTCCGCACGTCGCTGCTGCCGTGCGTGTCGCACGTGCTCGAACTCTCCGTCATCCAGATCCGTAGGAATCTCGTCAGGATCGGTGTGTCCGCCAGTCTCTGCACTTGGCTTCCGCCGGTACCTGCATTCACCTCGCCCTGCGGAAAATCCTTCCACGTACCCGACGATTGCTTGTTCAGCGCATCTTCTTTCCCCGTCCAATATTGCACCACGTATTTTTTCGCATACGGGCTCGCCCAGTCGATTCGAATGGCGTTGATCTCTTGCGGCAATCCAAGCTCGATCACCACCCACTGCGGATGCGCTGAATCCGGTTCGCCCGTGAACTTCTCCGTCAAATAAGGATTGCTCTTCCAGTAGCTCGACGGATCCCCGTCTGTCATCCGCGAGTATTCACTCTGTCCCGCATCGCTTCTCGTTGTCCCTCGATGCGGCAAGTGATAACCAAACGATTGCCGCAGAAATTCCGTGGGCGCGGCGCTCCCCACAAAATACCCGTTCTTCTCTTTTTCGTTGCTCCACTTCCCGTTCGGATTCCAGTGCCACGCCGAATACGTCAGTTCGGTATTCTGCCGGTACGTGATCGGGCCCCATCCCGCCGACAACCCTTCCTTGATAATCGGTTCGCTGTACACTTTGTCGAATTCTTTCGCCGGCAAAATATCCATCGACGTCCCCATCGCTTTGTCCGGGTCAAACTTCACCGCGTGGGCGGGGGTGGTATCGAAATGCACGGCCTGTGCCGCAGCATTCCATCCGCACATGCCCGCAAACCCCACACACAACGCAGTCACGCTACCGCACCGCAAACGAAAAAGGGAAGGGAAGTTCATCTCGTCCTCCATGCTCATTCGCCGTCATTATAACGATTGAATATGTCGTAGCCTGAAATAAAATGTTGAACATCATTGGCACGGCCGAGGGTCTCACGCGCAAGCGTGAACGTCACCATCCTTGGCAGTTGCTCCCATTTCCCGCTAACATTCTCCTGCACTCATTCCTCTCTCGGAGAATTCGCATGTCTACCTTCGGCCTCATCGAATACAAAGATGCCAGCCCCGCCGTTCGCGCCGTCTACGACGACATCATGGCCACTCGCAAAACTGACTACATCAATAATTTCTGGAAAGCCATCGCTCACGATCCCGCTCTTTTGAAGCGTACCTGGGAAGACCTGAAAGCCATCATGGCTCCCGGCGCTCTCGATCCGCTTACCAAGGAACTGCTCTACATCGCCGTCAGCGTCACCAATAATTGCCATTACTGCATCGCCTCCCACACGGCCTCCGCCTTCTCTAAGGGTGTGACTCCCGAAATGTTCAAGGAACTCCAGCAGGTCATTGGCATGGCCAACGAAACCAACAAGCTGGTCACCGGCTACCAGGTCACCATCGACGACCGTTTCCAGCCTCCCCTGAATCGCCAGAAATAACCCCCGGCTCGTCAAAGAGAAGAACGATGGCCCCTACGTTCCTCGCCGCTGCGAATCGCCCGTATCTACTCCGGCACATATCGCGTCCATGTTTCCATCGTAGTACTTGCGTACTATAGCTGGGCCTCTCCACCCACCCCACCATGTAAAGGTAAACGGGAAAGTTCTGCTCAATTTGCGACTTTCTCGCTCAATCCCTCTCTAAGTGGGTACTCTATGGCGCCTATCTTGAAAGAAGCCGACGCTCCAGCTACTACCACGACAACTACAACGACCGCTCCCGTTGCCAAATCTCCCAACGAAGCGCCAGCCCGCCCACAGCCTGTGCCTCTTGAGATTCCGGTCACCGTTAATGGTGCCCGTACCGTCGAAGGTTCCGAGAAGCGCGAACCCTTTGCCGAAACCACGCAAACGGTTCTTGTTTTTTCGCACGGCGCCGTGATCCGTATCGCCACGCCGCTCGCCCCTGGTCAGTTGGTTTTCCTTACCAACGAAAAAACCAAGAAGGAAGTTGTCTGCCAGGTGGTGAAATCGAAATCCGGCGGTTCCACCAACGGCTACGTAGAGTTGCAATTCACTGAACCTGCCCCCGCGTTTTGGGGACTGCGCCTCCCTGGCACAGTCGCAGCGCCGCCAGCCAGTTCACCCGCCGTCCCCCGCCCTCTCGCAACGACTCCCGCGCCGAAGGTCGTCACCACCGCACCGCCCGTGGCGCAAGTTTCTGCTCCTCCCAAACCGGCAGCAATTCCTCCTGCTCCTCCCGCCGCTCCCGTCATCAAGCCCGTACCGTCGGTACCTTCGCAATCCGTTGCACCCGTGATTGCTCTTCCGGTTTCCATTGCGCCTCCGCCTGCCGCACCCAAGCTTCCCGAGCCCGCGCCCCTGCACCCCGCTGTGCCAGTGGCCGCCACTCCTGCCGCGCCGCTCATTTCCATTCCTCCTCCGTCGCCAATCAGTTCCGAGCCTATCTCTTCTCCGATTCACAAGGTGCAGAGCCAGGTTATTCCTCCGACACCTGCGGGGCCGCGTGACTTCTCCAGGGAGATCGAATCCCTCTTTGCGGTTCCCCAAGCTCCAAATTCCGCCCCGGGCAAGCCTGTGGCACCCGCCGTCCCCCCGCCACCACCGGCCGCATCGTCTCCTTCGACGGAAGAGCTCACGCTGCAGGCTACTCGCCTCCAGGCACAATTGAGCTCCATGCTTTTCACCGAAGCGCCACCCGCCCCCACCAACCCTGCTTCAGAATCGAAGCTCGAGTCGCCTATCGCGGAAGTTGCCGACAAAATTCTGGAAATCGCTCAGCAGGAACCAAAACCAGTCACCGAGTCGGCCGCGAAGACAGACCTTGCGCCGGAGCCCAAACCCGAGATTAAGCCTGAGCTGAAGCCCGTCGTGCCCCCGCGCCCGCCCCTTTTCTCTTCCCTCAGCGCCAAAGACGAAGAGGTCGAAATTCCCGCGTGGCTGCGGCCCCTCGCTCAACATTCCGAAACCGTCGCCGAAACGCCTGCAGCCGCCTCGGAAGCGGCGCAACTCGCCCCTTCAGAATCCGCAGCGAGCCCTACCCAGGAATCGGACAGCGTCGATCTTTCGACGCGCTCCGAAGCCGCTGTCTTCGGCGGCCAACTCCTAGCCGGAGACTCCGCCGCGGAGACAACCGCAATTTCCGGATCCAAGAAAGGTCTGTTCTTTGGACTCGCCGCCGCTGCTGTTCTTCTCGCCGCAGGCGGCGCCTGGTATTACCGCCAGACGCATGCTGTGGCTCCCACTCCGCAGCCAACGCACACCTCCAGTGCTCCGGCAGCCTCCGGGCCCAATTCCATCGCGAATGCTTCCGCCGCCCCGGCGCCGCCCCCGCGTCCGGTCTCGAACGCCTCTGCGCCTTCCAGCGCGGCGAACTCTGCTCCTGCGCGCACTCCGGCGTCATCACAAGCGGCCCCCGCTCCGGCGCCGGTGGAGATTCGCCGCAGCGCCGAGACCCACAATTCCGCTTCACCCGAAGAACCTGCCAAGAAGCCTTCCCTCGGCGCCGTACGTCTTGCGTCGCCTGTCGTGCGGGGATCAGGTGAAGGTAACGCTTCGGGCGAGCCGCTTCCTTCCATCGAGGCTCGCACTGAAAATTCCGGCACGGACCCGTTGGCCGATGTTGCGCATCACAAAGCGCCGGCCGTGCCCATTCCTGTAGGTGGCGACGTAAAGCCCGCTCAACTGATCAAGTCAGTGGCGCCGGTCTATCCCGCGCTGGCGAAAACTCAGCGCGTCACGGGCAACGTCACGCTCGACGCCCTTATCGATACTTCCGGCAACGTCGCTCAGGTGAAGGTCATCTCCGGTCCGCCACTTCTCCATCAAGCGGCTCTCGAGGCCGTGAAGCAGTGGAAATACAGTCCGGCACAACTCGACGGCAACCCTACATCGATGCACCTGACAGTGACTGTCCAGTTCCGCAACCAGTAAAGGATCCTTGTTGAGGCTGGCCCGGCACGGAACGCTTCAAATCCTAGATTTAGCTCGGATGATTACAGAAGGACGAAACTTACCGCCCCTGTTCTGCGGGGTCTTCGGTTTGCTGCTTCTGCTCGGACGGATCTACGCTCACTATCCCCATGTCCGCGTCATCCCGCCGCAGAATCATGATCCACGACAGATGCGGGAAGGGCAGAAACCGGTCGATCGGCCGCACCACCGGAATCAGTGTATTCAGTAATTTGATTTGCCAGAATCCAAACGTGTTCTTCTTGAGGACCTTCCCGTTCCACCACCAGCCCAGTGCTCCAATCCGATTGAACTTCAGCGCCTTCTCCGCGCGGAATCCCGCGCGGCCGTATGCCTCGGCCAACTGCGCTTCCGTGTAGCGGCGGTAATGTCCCAGCACTTTATCCAGCGATCCGTACAGCCCCGGACCGTTCGGCACCAGAATGATGGCTCTCCCGTTGCGATCCAGCGTCGCTCGAATATTCCTCAGTGCTGCCACGTCGTCTTCCAGATGTTCGACGACATTCAAACAAATCACCGTGTCAAACGATTCTGCGGGATAGGTCTCACCCGCTGTCGCGTCCGTATACTGCACCTGCAAATACGGCCGGGTCTGCTGCATCTTCTTCAGTTTTTCCAGATAATGCGGGTTGATGTCGCTTGCCCAATATTCTTTTCGCGGCACCAGGTTCGACGTCAGATTTCCGATTCCCGCCCCGATCTCCAGCACCCGTTCCCCAAGGTACGGCCGGATCGTGTCCGCCATCCACTTTGTAAATCGCGGCGCTCGGTTCAGCCGCGCCAGGATTTCGCTGCCGTGCTCATCCGCCACATAGATCCGGTCGGAAACCTTGTACTTGATCAACGCTCCCAACGCGTTGACCCCATCCTTCCACGTAATCTTCTTTCCTTCCGTGTACGTCCGGCCGGAATAGCGGATCGGCATCTCAAAAATTCGCGCTCCGCGCTTGGCCAGCTTGATCGTAATCTCCGGCTCAAATCCGAACCGTTTGCTTTCCAAAGGAATGCTCTTCAGCATGTCCGACCGGATCATCTTGTAACACGTCTCCATGTCCGTCAGATTCAGGTCGGTCACCAGGTTGGTCAGCAGCGTCAACATCTTGTTTCCCAAGGTGTGCCGGAAAAACAGTACTCGTCGGTACTCGCTGGCTAAAAAGCGCGATCCGTACACCGCGTCCGCTTCTTCTTTCACGAACAGCGGAATCATCTTCAGCAGATCGTCCGGGTGATATTCCAGGTCCGCGTCGTGTATCACCGCCAGCTCCGTATCGACATGCTGAATCGCCGTCTGGATCGCCGAACCTTTTCCCTGGTTTTTCTCGTGGTCCACGAATACCCATTCGAACGCTGCCAGCCCGGTGCCACTCAGCCGCTCCCGGAATTTCTGCAGCACTTCTCCTGTCTGGTCCGTCGACGCATCATTCACCACGATCACTTTCACGCGCTCCAGCCACGGCGATTCCCGCAGTACCTCCAGCCGGTGCAGGCTCGCCTCCACCAGGTATTGTTCGTTGTATACCGGCACCAGAACCGCCAGGCTCAGTTTGCGTTCCATACCCTCTCTACCACGCTTTGTCCACGTTCCTAGCTTTCTGCAGTTTACCCGTCCGCCTCGCGCCTTTCCATTCCAACCTTTTCCCCATCTGCCTATTTTTTATCTCTTCGGCCCCCCTTGCCTTGCTCTCCGTCTTTTACCTTAATATACTGGCCACCCGGCCTGGTGAATGGTCTCGTGGGTGGGTAGCCCACAGTTCTTTTCCCTTGGCCACTGTTTTTCGCGCCTGCTCGCCTCTTCCAGGCCCGAATGTTGCTGCGCCGTCAACCGCCGTAGGGTCTGTCCGCGCAAAGGAGCTTCTTGCATGCCCGTCACCACCGTTCCTGAAGAAATGAATGTCTACCAGAACGCCGAAGCGCGTTTTGAAGTTGCTGCCAACAAGCTTGGCCTTGAGCAGGGCGTTTACCGTTATCTGAAGTATCCCGACAAGGAAATCACTCTCTACATCCCTGTCGGCATGGACAACGGACAACTCGAAGTCTTCACCGGCTATCGCGTCCTTCACTCCACCGTCCGTGGCCCGGGGAAAGGCGGGATTCGCTTTGCCCCTGATGTTTCGCTCGACGAGGTGCGCGCCCTGTCTGCCTGGATGACCTGGAAATGCGCGGTGGTCAATATCCCCTTCGGCGGCGCGAAAGGTGGCATCATCTGCGACCCCCGCAAAATGTCGCGCGGTGAGACCGAACGCCTCACCCGCCGCTACACTGCCGAACTCGCCGATTGGCTTGGCCCGGAACGCGATATTCCCGCTCCAGACGTGGGCACCAACGAGCAGACTATGGCCTGGGTCATGGACACCTACTCCATGCACACCCGCCAGGCGACAACGGCTGTCGTTACAGGCAAGCCCATTGATCTCGGTGGTTCCCGCGGCCGTCGCGAAGCAACCGGACGCGGCGTGATGATCTGCGTCGATAAGGCCATCGCCAAGCTCGGCATGCGCAAGGAAGCCACCCGGGTTGTCATTCAGGGATTCGGCAACGTTGGCTCGCTCGCCGCCGAACTCATGCAAAAAGCCGGCTACAAAATCGTCGGCCTCGCCGATATCGGTGGCGGCCTCTACAATGAAAACGGCTTCGACGTTCCTCAAGTGATCAACTGGGTCTATACACAGAAGAAGCCGCTCCAGGAATTCTCCGGCGGCGGCGCCAAGATGAGCGCCCGCGACGTCCTCTTCCAGCCTTGCGACGTGCTCATCCCCGCGGCCATCGAGAACCAGATCACCGAGCAGAACGCTCATCAAGTCCAGGCCAAGATCCTCTGTGAGGGCGCCAATGGACCCACTACCTGGCAGGCCGATGCCATTATCGATTCCAAGGGCATCTTCACCGTACCCGACATCCTCGGCAATGCCGGTGGCGTCACCGTCTCCTACTTCGAATGGGTTCAGGATCGCCAGGGCTTTTTCTGGCGGGAGTCCGAAGTCAACGAGCGCCTCTTCGACATCATGGAGCGCGCCTTCGACGAGGTGGTGCGTTATGCCGAACTTCACCGCGTCAACAATCGCATCGCCGCCTATATGCTGGGGATCGACCGGGTGGCCACAGCGTTAAAACTTCGCGGCATTTACGCCTGATTTTACTTGGCTTTCTGTGCTTTGCGTCGTAGCCTGTGTCTTGGTTTTGGCGTACAATTTGCCATTCGACTCAACCACGGGACCATGCCCCGTCCCGGGAGGGATATCGCCGTGCCTTCGGATTTAGCGCCTGATCTTCGTCCCGTCTCGGAAGAACAGCATCGACGGAATATCTGCCAGACTGGTCGCTGGCTCTATGAGCGGGGCCACATCGTCGCTGCCGAAGGGAATTTGTCTGTCCGCCTCGACGGCAATCGCATCCTGACCACCCCAACCTGCCTCAATAAGGGCATGATGTCCCCTTCCGACCTGGTCATTATCGATCTCGAAGGTCGCCATCTTCAGGGAGAACGAAGAGTCTCATCGGAAGTCGGCATGCATCTGCTCTTCTATCGGATGCGGCCCGATGTCAATGCCATCTGCCACGCCCACCCTGCCACGGCTACAGGTTTCGCCGTAGCTGGCCAGGGGCTCGATCAGGCACTCCTTCCAGAGGTGGTTGTTTGCTTGGGCAAAGTCCCCTTGGTTCGGTACGCCACGCCCGGCACCCCCGATCTCAGCGCTGTTCTCGAACCCTACGTTCCTCACTATGACGCGATGCTTCTTGCCAATCACGGCGCCGTCACATGTGGCCCGGATCTCCTTACCGCTTTCTATCGCATGGAAACCGTCGAGCACTTCGCCAAGATCGCCCTCAATGCGCGTCTCGCCGGCGAACCTCAGCTTCTGTCCACGCGTGAAGTCGCCAAGCTCATGGCCGCCCGCTCTCGATACAATGTGACTCCTCCTCCTGGCGGCGGCGCCGAGCTTCCCGAGACTTGCGACACCGGCGAAAACACCACCGAAGAAATCACCCTGACCCGTTCTGAACTCGACGCCCTCGTCGACGAAGCGGTCCGCAAAGATCGCTCCCGCCGCTAACCCTCTATCCCTGTAGCTCAGGCCTTCAGGCCTGAGGCTTTCCGCTCCGTCATGCGCAGACCTGGACCCGCGTCAGCCCTGCTCACCTCGGGCTTTTTGCCAAGTGATGCTGCCTGCACTTGTCGCATTCGCGTTGCGTTGCCGATGCGGATTCTGTCCGTGTCCTCTGTTCTTCTCCTGCATCCAACTCTCTGCGGCAACAGGAGGCCGCTCCTCATGCAAGAACGCATCAACTATCAAAAATTCGCACACGAACCTCTCCACAATCTCCTCGCCATCGAACGTTACCTCGCCCAGTCCTCCATCGAACCCAAGCTTCTCCAGCTCCTCAAACTCCGCGCTTCTCAGGTCAACGGCTGCGCCTATTGCATCGACATGCATTCGAAAGACGCTCGCGCTGCCGGCGAATCCGAGCAACGTCTCTATGCCCTCGATGCCTGGCGTGAAACACCTTTCTATACCGACCGCGAACGCGCCGCCCTCGCGTGGACTGAAGCTCTCACCCTTATCTCCGTCACCCACGCTCCCGATGAATCCTACGAACTTGTCCGCGCGCATTTTTCCGAACAGGAAATCGTCGACCTCATCTACGCCATTTCCATAATTAACGCATGGAATCGCATCGCCATCTCCACTCGCGCCCTCCCCGGTACTTACCAGCCCCCAAACAAATCCGCCGCCCAGCCCTGATGTGGAGTGCGAGAGCCCTGCTTGGCCTGAGCTTCAAAGGCGTCGTCATCCCGACCGGAGCGGTTCGGTCTTCTCGCCGGATCGCGCAGCGGAGGGACCGCGGCAGGATTTCCGCCGTTCCACGCTTCCCAAGATCGGCAACCAAACCAGAGCTTGTCATCCTGAGAAGCGTTCTTTGCGACGGAGGATCTCAACCATTGCGTCTTGGCGCAATCCATCCATTCGCCGCTTCTCATCACAATTTCCCCTCCCCTCTGTGCTACGCTTCTCCACCGTTTCCGAGTCTCTTCACCGGAAAGGGGATCACCATGCCCGACACAAAACTCTTCTTCGACGCCATCCGCTCTGGCGATCTCACCCAACTCCGCTCTCTTCTCGATGCTGACCCTTCCCTCGCCTCCTGCCGCAACGAATCCGGTGCCTCGGCTCTGCTCATGTCCATCTACACCGGTCGCCACGAAGTCCGTGACCTCCTTCTTTCTCGCGGCCTGCAGATGGATCTCGCCGAAGCCTCGGCCGCCGGCAATCTCTCGCGCGTGAAGCAATTCGTCGAAGCCACTCCCTCCTCCGCGAATTACTTCTCTCCCGACGGCTTCCCCATCTTCGCTCTCGCCTGTTTCTTCGGCCATCTCGACACCGCCCGCTACCTCGCGGAGAAAGGTGCCAACATCCACGCCGCTGCCACGAATGGCTCCGGCTACAATGCCCTCACCGCCGCCGTCACCGGCAGTCACACGGAAATCGTCCAATATCTCCTCGAACGTGGTCTCGACCCCAACTATCGCTACGGCCCCGGCTACACCCCTCTTCTCACCGCCGCCGCGAATGGCCACCTCGAAATTGCCAGACTCCTTCTCGCTCACGGCGCCGACTCCGCCGCCGTTGCCAACGACGGCAAATCCGCGCTCGCGCTCGCCACGGAACGCAACCATCCACAAGTCGCCGACTTCCTTCGCGCCCGCCCCGCTGCTTCCGCTTCTTGACTCTCCCAGCACGCCCGCTAGACTCTCTTCTAGAGAGTCGTTCCATGCCGTCCCGGCCTTCCACGTTCGCGATGCTCTGCGGTCTCGCTTCCTGCCTTGCCTTGGGTGCGGCTAACGGCCCTCTCGGAGGTGATCCCGTGTCATTCGAATTGAAAAGCTCAGACTTCACCACCGGTTCCACCATTCCTCAACAATTCACTTGTGTTGGCGCGGACATCTCCCCCGCGCTCAAGTGGAACGACGCTCCCGCCAATACCCAGTCTTTCGCTTTAATCACTGACGATCCCGACGCCCCTGTTGGCAATTGGGTCCACTGGGTTCTCTACAATCTTCCCGCCAGTGTCCACTCACTCCCGCAAAATTTCCCCAAGTCCGAAAAAGCTCCGGACGGGACTCTCCAGGGCCGCAACGACTTCGGCAAAATCGGCTATGGCGGCCCTTGCCCGCCTCCCGGCAAACCTCATCGCTATTTCTTCAAACTCTACGCCCTCGACACGCAACTCGCTCTCAAACCCGGCGCCGCGAAAAAAGATCTTGAGCGCGCCATGCAGTCTCACATCCTCGCTCAGGCCGAAACCATGGCCCGCTTCTCCCGCTGATTTTTCTCTATAATCTTTCCTGGCTCATCATGCCTCTTCCCGCCGGTTCGCGCCTTGGCCCTTACGAGATCGCCAGCCTCCTCGGTGCGGGTGGTATGGGCGAAGTCTATCGCGCGCGAGACCTTCGTCTCGGTCGCGACGTCGCTGTCAAAATCCTTCCGCCAGCTTTCTCCGCGCAGCCTCACGCTCTCCAGCGTTTCGAACGCGAAGCCCGCGCTATCTCTTCGCTTACTCATCCGAATATCTGCACGTTGTTCGACGTCGGCGCCTCCAACGACACCCATTTTATTGTCATGGAATTCCTTGAAGGTCACACCCTTCGCGAACTAATCGGCCCCCGGCCCCTCGCTTTTGCTTCCGCCCTCCAGTGGAGTGTTCAGATTGCCTCTGCTCTCGAAGCCGCGCACGCCCGTGGTATCGTCCATCGCGATATCAAACCCGCCAACATTTTCATCACCCAGCAAGGCCACGCCAAACTGCTCGACTTCGGCCTCGCCAAATTTGAATCGCTCTCGGCCGCCGGCTCGGATTTTACCGATTCCTCCACCCTCACCGTCACCGAACTCACCCTTCGCGGCGTTCCCGTCGGCACCGTCGCTTATATGTCTCCCGAACAAGCCCAGGGCCTGCCGGCTTCTTCAGGCAGCGATTTCTTCTCCTTCGGCGCGGTCCTCTACGAAATGGTCACCGCCTACCGCGCTTTTCCAGGGAACTCCACCGCGGAGATCTTTGCTGCCATTCTTCACTCCGCACCTGTTCCCGCCAGCCGCATTAATCCATCTCTTCCGCATGAATTCGACCGTGTGCTTGCTCGCCTTCTCGAGAAATCCCCCGAGGCTCGCTACTCCTCCGGGCGTGAAATCATCGCTGCGCTCCAGGTTTTTTCCAGCCCTCGCCCGTCCTCCAGCGACATTTATCTTTCGCCTCCTGCCCAACCTCCCGCCATTCCCGAGCGCCTGCAATCCCTGGCTGTACTTCCTCTTGCTGATCTCTCTCCCCAATCCGTTCAGGATTATTTTGTCGATGGGCTCACGGAAGCACTCATCACCGCTGTCGCCCGTCTCGGCGGAGTCCGCGTCATCTCCCGTACTTCCTCCATGTGTTACCGGAACACCCAAAAGAGCCTTCCCCTGATTGCCCAGGAACTCAATGTCGATGCGCTTCTCGAAGGCTCCGTCCTTCGTTTCAACGATCGCCTTCGCCTAACCTGTCGCCTCATCGATCCGCGCACCGAAGATCTGCTCTGGAGCGACACCTTCGATCGCAATCTCCAGGACATCCTCGCTCTCCACGATGACGTTACTCATTCCATTGCTTCCAGCATCCGCACCCGCATTCAGGATCGGTCCCATTCCAACCTCACACCCTCGCGCCGCGTCCACCCGGAAGCCTACGACTCCTACCTCCGTGGCCGCTTCTTCTGGAATAAGCGCAACGAACCTAGCCTCAAAAAAGCCCTCGAGTGCTTTCAGCACGCCCTCGATCTCGATCCGCTTTATGCTCCTGCCTACTCCGGTGTCGCCGACTCGTATTTCTACCTCGGTTACTCTTTCGGGCGGATGGCTCCCAACGACGCCATGCCCCGCGCTAAAGCCGCCGCTCTTCGCGCTCTTGAGCTCGATCCTCATCTTGCCGAAGCCTTCTGCTCGCTGGCCCTCGTTCAATCTGTCTATGAATGGGATTGGCCCACCGCCGAAGCCAGCTACCTTCGTTCGCTCTCCCTTAACCCCAGCCTTGGCACCGCTCACCATTTCTATTCCGTCCAACTTTCCTCTCTCGGTCGTCATCAGGAGTCTCTCCATCACATTTATTTGGCTCTCGAAGGCGATCCTCTCTCGCTCCCCATCAACAACTTCGTGGGCATGATGCATTTCGCCGCCCGTCAACACGACTTCGCCATTGCTGCCAGCCGCAAAACTCTCGAGATGGATAGCTCCTTCGGCCTAGCCCATTCCGTATTGGGCGCTGCCTTGGAGGCCAAGGGTCTCCAGTCCGAGGCCGCGGAGGAATACCTCACCTCCCTGGTCGTCGGCCATCACAACGCCGACGAGTGCGCCGCCATTCGCCGCGCTTACGAACGCGGTGGTCTTGCCTCCCTTCACGAAGAAGATTTACAGCAATCCCTGCGCCGTTGGGATGGATGGCACGGCCTTGCCTTCGATATTGGCGCGCTCCAGGCCATCCTTGATCGCCGCTCCGATTCTCTCGATTGGCTCGAACGCGCCTTTGATGCCCGTAGTGGCCGGCTCATCTGGCTCAATTCCGGTACCAGCTTCTCTCGCGCCGCCCAATATTTCGACAATCTCCGCTCCGAACCACGCTTCCTCCGCCTTCTCGGGCAAGTCCGTCTCCCAGCCTCCGTGTGACGCATGGCAAGGCTCTGAACGACTACCGGGGCACTGTCCAATCTGCTTAACGCGAATCAATAGAGTGGTAGAATGCCTCCCGCCGAACAATGGGGAGGGAAGATGCCGAACCGTAATTTTCTGAAGGTGATTTCTGCGATCGCGTCGCTATTTTTCGCAATCCTGCTGTCGCCAACCTTCACCCATGCCCAGGAACAGGACTTCTCCAAAGTCCAAATCAAAGTCACCAAGGTTTCCGGCAACATCTACATGTTGCAGGGCGCCGGCGGTAATATCGCTGCCTCCGTTGGCGAAGACGGCATCGTCATCGTCGACGACCAATACGCGCCTCTCGCCGACAAAATCCAGGCTGCCCTCAAAAATCTTGGGATTACCGACAAGCCCGTTCGTTTTGTTATCAACACCCACTACCACGGCGATCACACCGGCGGCAACGCCCCATTCAGCAACTCCGGTTCTACAATCATCGCTCAGGACAATGTCCGCAAGCGCCTCGAATCCGGAGGCACTGCTGGCAATGGCGGCTCCCTCAAAATGGAAGTCAAGCCCGCCGAAAAAGCCGCTCTTCCCGTCGTCACCTTTGAACACGACGTCACTGTCCACCTCAACGGTGAAGATATTCGCGCGCTACATTTTCCCGCCGGTCACACCGACGGTGACGCCGTCATCTTTTTCCCCAAAAACAACGTCGTCCACATGGGCGACGATTTCGTTCGCTACGGTTTCCCCTTCATCGACGTCGCCAGTGGCGGCAGCGTGCAAGGCATGGCCGCCGCCATGGAAAAAGTCAGCAACCAGCTGCCCAAGGACGTCAAAGTCATCCCCGGCCACGGAGACCTCTCCAACCTCGACGACGTCCGCGCTTTCGTTCAAATGTTGAAGGAGACTTCGGCGGCCGTTCAAAAAGCTATCGATGCACACCAGACCGTCGAGCAGATGAAGCAGGGGAAAATCCTCGAACCCTGGAAAAAATGGTCCGGTGAATTCATCGATTCCGACAAATTCATCGAAACCCTCTACAACTCCCTGACCAACCATCCCGGCGATTTCATGAAGCACAACTGAAGGTTAAAACAACCGCGGCTGCCGCTTGGGTAACTCACGGCCGAAATACTCGTACGCCCGGTGTGTAGCTACGCGTCCGCGGGGAGTGCGGTCGAGCATCCCGATCTGCATCAGATACGGTTCGTACATTTCTTCGATGGCGTCTTCTTCTTCGCTTAACGCCGCTGCCAGCGTCCCTAACCCTACCGGGCCGCCCGCATATTTGTCCAGCAGTGCGATCATCAGGTTCCGGTCCACTTCGTCCAACCCATGCTTGTCGACGCCCAGCATGTGCAGCGCTTCCTGCGCCACTTCGCGCGTGATCCGCCCGCCCGCGCGCACTTCCGCGAAATCGCGCGCCCGCCGCAGCAACCGGTTCGCGATTCTCGGTGTCCCTCGGCAACGGCCCGAGATCTCTTCCGCACCCGCGTTGTCCATCTGAATATTCAAAATTTTCGCCGACCGGTGCAGGATGATCAGCAAATCTTCCGGCTCGTAAAAATCCAGCCTGTGCACAATCCCGAACCGCGACCTTAGCGGCGCGGTAATCAGTCCCGCCCGTGTTGTTGCGCCTATCAAAGTGAAATGGTTCAGGTGAAAAGGATGAATCCGTGCCCCGGGCCCCTGTCCGATCACCAGGTCCACCCGGAAATCTTCCATTGCTGGGTATAGCACTTCTTCCACCGCCGGTTGCAGCCGGTGAATCTCATCCAGGAAGAAAGCTTCCTTCGATTCCAGCGAAGTGAGAATCGCGGTTAAGTCACCTTTGCGCTCCAGCAACGGTCCCGCGCTCGTCTTGATCGGCACCTTCAATTCATTCGCGATAATCTGTGCCAGCGTCGTCTTTCCGAGCCCCGGAGGCCCGTACAACAGTACGTGATCCAGCGCTTCGTCACGATTCCGCGCGGCTTCCAGCGCAATCGCGATGTTTTCCTTCACCCGCCTCTGCCCGATATATTCCGCCAGCGTCTTCGGCCGCACACTCGCATCGAGCCGCGCGTCGTCATCCCACGCCGTCCCCGACACCATCCGTGAATTTCTCTTGGTATCCTCTGAGCCCCGGTGTGCCATTGCCTTTTTCGCGCTGAGATCGGCCATGTCCCTCCAAGAGTATCAGGTATCCTTTGTCATTCGCAGCCTTCGTGCCATAGGCATTCTTGCCTGTGTTCTTTCCTCAGCGTCGCTACCACTTCTGCGGAGCAGTCAACGCCGTCAGTGACGCCCGCAATAATTTCTCGAAACTTCCCGCGCCCATATGGCTCTTCGCTTCCGTTACCGCCGCTTCCGACGTCCGATCGTCGTAGCCCAGATTGATCAGCGCGGACTTCACATCCGCTTCCACGCCCGCCGGTGAAGCCGGTTTCTCCGCTTCCACCGCCACCGCTTCCAGCTTGTCCTTCAACTCCACCACCATTCGCTCGGCGGTCTTCCGCCCCACTCCCGGAATCTTCGTCAGCCGCGCCAGATCCCCTGTGCGAATCGCCGGTACCAATTCCTCCACGTTCATCCCCGACAGAATCTTCAGCGCCAGTGTCGGCCCCACTCCCGAGGCCCCCAGCAGCAATTCAAACAGATGCTTCTCCCGCGCTGACAAGAATCCATACAGCGCCAGCGCATCTTCCCGCACATGTGTGTGGATCAGCAGTGTTACCTCAGCGTGCAATTCCCCCATCGCCGCAAACGTCGAGAGCGGCACCGCCACCAGGTACCCCACTCCGCCCACATCCAGAATCACTTGATTTGGCCGCTTTTCCAGCAGCCGCCCGCGCAAAAGTCCAATCATCGCCTCAAAGTATTGCCGCCTCACTCCCGCCCTGTCAACGCAATCACTACCGTGTGGTGCCAACACTCTTCTGGTCAGAGTTTGGTTCATTGCAGATCGTCAGCCAGAAATCATGCTGGAATCTCTGCGGATGCATGGGATTCGTGTAATCCGTTCCTTTGTGTTTGTATTCGACCGCCGTGCACTGCGGGTCCATCGTCGTCTTCGTCTTTCCGGTGGCATGAGCGGTCCCTGAATCGATGGGGCAAGTCGCGGTCTTTGGATACTTCGATTTCGCCGGCGTCAATGGCAAGGCCAGTGTCAGCACCACAACAACCACCGCAAAGCGCAAAATCTCGTTTTTCATTCCATCCTCGTTCGTTTCAGACTTCATCCTTTTGAGAAGACGCGCACGTTTCTTACTTGACCGTCTTCTCAATCGCGGCCTCCGCCACCGCCGCCATTAGCGCGTATCCCTTTGCGTTCGGATGCAGCCCGTCGTCCGAATATTCTTCTTTCAGCATTCCTTTCTCATCCACCAGCACAGAAAAATAATCCGCGTAAATCGCGCCTACGCTCGCCGCATAGCTCTTGATCCATTGATTCAGCTGCACAATCTGCGACGGAGGCCTCCCCGTGCTTTGTATCAGCTTTCGTCGTGGACCCTCCGCCGTTTGCGGCGGATTACCCCATCCCACCGGCATCGGCGCGTAATCGCTGATCGGTGTCAGTGAGCACAGGATCACCTGGATCCCGTGTTTTTGTGCCAGCTCAGTCATCGCCATCAGGTTCTCTTCCACCATGGTGATCGTTTCTGGCCCTGTGTTCTGCGCAATGTCGTTCGTTCCGGCCAGGATGATTACCGCCGCGGGTTTCAGGTCGATCACGTCCGGATAGGTTCGCACCAGCATCTGCGCCGTCGTTTGCCCGCTGATTCCGCGGTTCACGTACGGCTTGCCGGCGAACGATTCTTCCAGCTTCCACGCGTCAGTGATCGAGTCGCCCAGGAATACCACGCGTTTCGCAGCAGCCGGCTGCTTCTTCAACTCTTCGTTCGCCGCATGATACCGCCCCAGCTGATTCCAATCCTGCAGCTGTTCTGCGAGCCTTTTCGCCTGCGACGCCAGGCAGCACCCCGTCCTCGGAGGTTCATAGTTATCCACCAGTTGAGCTCGCGCTGGCGCTCCCGTGAAGGTCGCCACTCCGACCAACAACGCAACCAGTAATCCTTGCAACATTGAGCTCTCCTCATTCCCAGGCACGTTACTGCGATCACGCCCGCCGTGGTATTGTATTCGGCCGAAGCGCGCTTTCAGTCTATGTCGGCTTTGCCTCCTATTGCATCGTTTTCATCCCTCAACCTCGGCCGTGCTCGGAGCCGCAGGCTCTTTATCCAACAGTCCCACGGTCACCTACACGCCGCTGACGGGCGCCAAATTCATCCAGAGCCTCATGACGCCCCTGCCACCCGCCTCCGTCTTCTTCACCATTCAATCGGGCTTCCCGGCTGACACCATCCTCTTTGCTTCCGTGTCTTCCATCAATGGCTTGCGCAACCAGGAGCCCACCTTTGAAGGAGTAGTCCCCGGTGATCCCGACTTTCATCGCGCCCGCCAGCTCATCCGCAAAATCCAGTTGTCCGGGGCCGTCCGGATTTACATCAAGCAGGACGAAAAGAAAGAGACCACCAGCCTCCTCTCCTTCCGCACTGAGGAAATTTCGCCGGAAACTCTCGCTGACATCAAGGAACTCCGTCGTTTGCTCCACCTGAATCAGGATGCGCACGAGTTCAAGCTCGTGTACGCACCGGTTGCCTCCGATGATTCCGAGGTTGCTGTCACTACACGGTCCGTGTTCAGCCTGATGAAGAACATGGCTGCCCAGGTGGAAGTGCCCGACGACGACCTCACCTCACACCGCGCGTTTGCGGGCTTTGAACAAGGTCTGGATCCCAAGAACGTTCTTCGCCTCATCCGCATTCACAGCGCGAAATCCCGGCCCGCAGATGCGTTTGTCAGCGTCTTCTACCGGAATTCCTACTTCTGGATTGACGACACGGACCTGCCTTCCAAGCAGATGTTCTCGCTCATGATGATGTTTTTCACACTCGCAGACTCCGGCGAACGCCAAAACCTGCCGCTGATCACCATTCCGGCCAAATAAACAGCAGTTCGGACTGCACTCCATCCGCGGCCGCCCGTACTCTTCACGAAGCAGCGCGGCCAACATTTTCTCTGTGACGCTCCGACGGTAAGGTATCTTCAAACTTACCGATTCTTCGGAAACTCTTTGTGACTGCAACCTCCACCACCAATCCTGCTCAACTCTCGAGCTCTCGCCGCTTTGCTTTCCTCGTTGCTGCCGGCATCTTCCTTTCCCGCGTCGCTGGCCTCATTCGCGACCGCGTCTTTGCCCACTACTTTGGCAATTCCGACGCGGCCGACGTTTTCAAAGCCGCCTTCCGCATCCCCAATTTCCTGCAAAATCTTTTCGGTGAAGGCGTCCTCTCCGCCTCCTTCATTCCGGTTTACGCCAATCTGCTCGCCCGCGACGACAAGGAAGAAGCCCGCAAAACCGCTGGCGCTGTGGCCGCCCTTCTCGCACTCAGCACTTCGCTTCTCGTTTTACTCGGCGTCCTCGCCGCTCCCTGGCTCATCGACGCCATCGCCCCCGGCTTTCACGGCGAAAAACGCGAACTCACCGTCCTCCTCGTTCGCATCCTTTTCCCCGGAGCGGGACTGCTCGTCGCTTCCGCCTGGTGCCTGGGCGTACTCAATAGCCACCGCAAGTTCTTCCTTTCCTACACCGCGCCCGTTCTCTGGAACATAGCCATGATCGCCGGAATGATCGCCTTTGGCACCGGCCGTGCCCAGAATTCGCTCATCGTCATCACCGCCTGGGCCTCCGTCATCGGCAGCGCGCTACAGGTTCTCGTCCAGCTTCCTACTGTTCTCAGATTGCTCGGTGGCCTGAAACTCGCTCTCGCCTACCAGGCCGAAAACGTCCGCATCGTCATTAAAAATTTCATTCCTGTGTTCATCGGTCGTGGCGTCGTCCAGATCAGTGCGTACATCGACGCGTTCCTCGCCAGTTGGCTTCCCACAGGAGCAGTTTCCGCTCTCGCGTACGCACAAACGCTTTACACGCTCCCGGTCAGTCTGTTCGGCATGTCCGTGTCCGCCGCCGAACTCCCCGTTATGAGTGGTGCGCTCGGCGCCGCCGAAGAAGTCGCGCAACTCCTGCGCACCCGTCTCAACAACGGTCTCCGGCAGATCACGTTTCTGGTTGTTCCTTCCGTCGTTGCTTTTCTCGCGCTAGGCGATGTCATCGTCGCCGCCATCTACCAGTCCGGCCGTTTTATGCACGACGACGTCATCTACGTCTGGGGCATCCTGGCGGGTTCCACCGTCGGCCTCCTCGCCTCCACGCTTGGCCGACTCTATTCGTCCGGATACTACGCGCTTCGCGATACACGCACTCCCCTCCGCTTCGCCATTCTTCGCGTCATCTTGACCACTGCGCTGGGCTACCTCGCCGCTCTTCCACTCCCCCACCTTCTCGGAATCGAGCAGCGCTGGGGCGTCGCCGGACTCACAATCTCTGCCGGCATCGCCTCCTGGGTGGAATTCACACTCTTGCAACGCGGACTGCGCCGCCGTATCGGCCACGTCGGCCTTCCTCCGTCGTTCCTGATTCAAGTTTGGATTGCAGCCTTGATCGCCGGCGCCGTTTCGCGGGGTCTGACTTATCTGCTTGGCCCGCACTCGATTTTCCGCGGCTCCCACGGCCCCATCCTTATCGCGATTCCCGTGCTGGCTGTCTATGGCGTGATCTTCTTCGCCGCCGCTCTCACTCTGAAACTCCCCGAAACCAACGCCGTGCTTGCGCTTGTCCGACGCCGCGCTGGCTTACAATAAACTCCTGATGCCCACGGTCTATATCGCACTCGGCTCCAACGTCGGCGACCGCGAAGCCAACCTCCATCGCGCCGTGCAGCTTCTCGAACGTTCCGGCGTTGTCGTCACGCGATTCTCTAGTCTCTACGAGACAGAACCCGTCGGTTATCTCGACCAGCCTTGGTTCCTCAACGCCGCGCTCGAAGCCACCACGCACCTTGCTCCCGCTCAACTCCTCGGCGCTCTCCGCGGTATCGAATCCCACATGGGCAGCAGCAAGCCTTTCCCCAACGGTCCTCGCCTGATCGATCTCGACATCCTCCTCTACGACGACGAGGTCATCGACACTCCGGCACTCCAGGTCCCGCACCCACGCATGCTGCAGCGTAATTTTGTCCTTGCTCCCCTCGCCGAAATCGCGCCTGAACTCCGTCACCCGTCCTGGTCGGCAAACATTGCCGACACCTTCGCGAATAGCCCCGACCGCAGCGCCATCCGCAAATTCTCCTCGCCGAAAGAGAAATGAATTGTCATCCTGAGGAGCGTTGTCTGCGCCGAAGGATCTCAACGTTGACTTCAAGGAAGATTTGTCAGATTGTGAATTTCTTCCTAGTTCGGAGCTCCTTGCATCTTCATGCCGCTCGTCAACTCGTCCGTCTTACCACCAACCGATGCAGCGTCATCACCTTCGGCTCCAGCGCATCCAATTCGATCTGCGAAAGCTTCCCCTCGCTGATCTCCCTCCAGCGGTAAACGCCGCGCTCCGACTCCGTCTTCTCTCTGCCATTCAGCGAATGCAGAAATTCCTGCGCATCGTCCTTCGCCGCCACTTCGCGCAGGCTTGGCCTCGCCACAGCCTCTACCGCGTAACTCCGCAGCAGCTTCCCCCAGTACTGTTCAAACAACTCCGATGACGCGAAGATGTCGCTCCACGCCACCTCGCCGCCGTACGCTACAACTACTCCGACCACGCGTTCGCCTTTCAGCCCCGCCGTCTCTCGCTTGAATCGCCGTTCCACTTCGCTCACCATCGCGTCCACTGACGGCGCTACCCGGCTCGAGTCATACAGCTTCGAGTAAGACTGTGTCGGCGCTTCGGCTTCCACGGCCATGCTTAGCGTGTCGCGCGAAACCTGCGGTGGTGGCGCGGCCGCCGTGCGCGGCGCTGTCGAACCCGCGGTCACCGAGTCCCACACGTCGCGCTGACTCTGCTTCATGGCTGTCTGTTCGCGCACACTGGGGTGCACGATCGTTTTCGCCGACGTGAAGTTTGCTCCCCGCGACCAGCGCCCATGCTCCACGCAGAACACGTCGAGCGGCAACGGCTCGGCGCCTGGCGCGACAATGCGGTCCTTAGCGATCACGCGGTCCTGCTTTCCGCCGCTGACCAATTCTCCCGCCAGCAATATCAGCGGTTGTTTGCTGCGGTTCACCAGTACCAGTTGATTCACCGATGGCCCGCCGTAATTCTGTACTGCCGGCCGGACACCATCGCGATTGCGTAACATGGTGTCGGCACCCTGTTCCCGCACGACTACATCGCCGCGCGACAGGCCCTCTTCCAGCGTAAGGAATTCCCGCGTGTCGTAGCCCGAGGAACTTACCACCGGGAACACCGTAAGGTTTTCGTAGGTGATCGGGTCCAGCAGCCGCCAACCGCCTTCATTCTTACCCGGCGGACGATCGCCCGGACCCGACCAGAACAATCCCAGCGTCGCCATGCCAAATGCAGCGACTCCCAACAACCCGTTGCCCATGAATGTGAAGAGTGAACGTTCCATCGCCAGCCTCCCGGCGCGCAGCGCGCGCGCCCTGGCCTTAGAACGGGGGGGAGAGGTTTTTCTTGCAGCTCTTTCAGGCAGGCGTTGGAGGCTAGCCGCGCGGGTCGCCGAGATTGGTGCGTGGCTTATTCCGGCGGGTCTTGCTGGCCTCGGATTCCTGGCGCTCGTATTCGGCCAGCTCTTCCTCGGTATATACGTAGGAATCGCGCGAAGCGAACATCGAGGTGGTGCGGCTGGTCTGCTTCTTCTTTTTACGGGCCTCGCCAAACTCATAGCGCGTCATGCGCAACGGCCCTTCAATGGCTTTCACTTCCACGAGCAGGTCGCTGACCTTTTCGAGGAAGTCGTGCAGGTGAAACGGGCGCGTCACATAAGGCACCTTGGCGGATTCGAGATCGCCGACAAACTGGCCGCCACTCAATTCCGGCACCACGTACAGAACGCGGATGCGCCCGCCTTCTTCGTAGCTTACCGAGCTCAATTCTCGCAGCACGTGAAAAGTGGCAGAGTTCACGCCAACCTGGGCGATGTTCGCAATCAGCAGCGAATATTCGGTGGTTTTCAGCTCCGCGTGCAGCAGCGGCAGGTCTGTCACGATGCGGACGCGCCAGCCTTCGGAATCGAGAATCTGCTTCAACGCCGTCGCGCTGCTGGGGTCGCTTTCGAGCACAAGCAGTCCAACTTGACGGACAGCTGCCGTGGGAGGGGTCGCCATACATAAAGTATAGGCGCGGGGTTCCGCAAGGATACTCAACCAAAATTTGGGGAAGCTAATCCGCCACCTGTCCCAACGGCCAGATGGGCCGGCCTGGCCTGGGCAGCGGTCAGACCTTGCCGCCGTGTACGCGCACCTGCTTCAAGGTCAGGTTGACCTTCGAGGGATGCCCTTGGGTGATCACGGGATAGGCCGTGTCGCTCACGAACCAGAGCTGGCCGTCCACGGTAATCCGGGCGCTGACCGCGTACTGATGCTTCTGGTCGATCTTCACCGCGTCGAATTTGAGCTCGAAGGGAATGGGCACCTGCTTGCCGTCGGTCGTAATTCTCTGCTCGGCAATCAAGGTGGCTGGCGCGCCGGCCGGGGAGACATCCTGCAATTTGAGGTCGATCACGGCGGTGGGCGGGAGCGCCATGCGCTGGAGATAGGTGACCGTGCCGCTCACGACGCCGAGATCCTGTTTCGCGGGTTCGACGAGTTTACAATCCTTGGCCAGCATCGCGCCATTGCCATCGGGCTTGTCTTCCTGGAGGAAGCCGCCGTTGCCTTTGCCCCACCAGACGATCTTGCCGTCGGAGTAGCGATTGCCGTCGGCGGAGACGGTCTGCTTCATCAAATACTGGGTGTCCTGGTAACGCACTTTGGCGGTCTGGTCTCGCAGGTACACGATGACCTTGGCGTTGGCCTCACAGACATACTCGAAGCGCTTCCAGACCATGGCCTTGCGAATTTCCGCGCTGGGCGGCTGCGTTGCCGCGGGTGGCGTGGCCTGCTGTGCCGTGGTCGGCGGGCCTATCACGCAAAATACCGCCGCGAACGCCGCCAATGCTCTTGCCGTCGTCATGTGGTCTACCTCGGGCACATTTTAGCGCAGCGCGCGTCACTTCGTGACATTGCCCTTCTGCGATACACTCTTCGGAATGTTCCAGGGGACCTTGATGATTTATCTTGTCAACCATCCGATCCAGTTCTTCGTGGTGAGTCTCGTTGCGTTGTGGATCTCTTCCCGCATCGGCGGTTTCATCCGCATGCGCAAGCATCCCGATCCGCTCGAAGACAGCGACGACTACAGCCTGATTCTCAGCGCCACGCTGACGCTGCTGGGACTGTTGATCGGCTTCACATTTTCCATGGCGGCGGGCCGCTACGACCAGCGCAAGAACTATGAAGAGGAAGAAGCCAACGCGATTGGGACCGAGTATGTGCGCACGGACTTCCTGCCAGCCTCCGACGCGGCGACGGTGCGCGCGCTGCTCCGCGAGTATCTGGACCTGCGCATCGTTTATTACTTGCGGCTGAATGCCGAGCAGCTCCAGCAAAACAATGCGGCGACGGCGCAGGTGCAGTCGCGCTTGTGGGCTGCCATCGTTCCGGCTGCCGGCGCGCAACCGGATCCGGTACGCGCGCTCGTGGTTTCCGGGATGAACGACGTGCTGAACCGCCAGGGATACTCGCAGGCAGCGTTTCTGAACCGCGTGCCGATAGCAGCGTGGCTGCTGATGATGGCCATTGCGGTTTTCTCGAACATGCTGTTCGGGTATCGCGCGAGCCGCCGCGGGAAACTGATGTTCCTGATTCTGCCGATCGCACTGGCGATCTCGTTCTTTCTGATCTCGGATATCGATCAGCCGCGCCGCGGTGTGATCATGGTGCACCCGCAGAATCTGGAAATCCTGGCCCAGTCTCTGAAGTAGCGACAAGCTTCTGCCGCTCGCGGTGTTGTTGAGTGGGGCCATTTTCCGCTATCGGATTTGCAATTTTCGTCGTTACAATCCGCTATGGCTATCAAGACATTAGTGTCACCGATGCTGTCGGTACGGCGTGGCGCGCAGGAAATCGCGTTTTACCAGGCGGCGTTTGGGGCGAGTGTAGTATTCCGAATCGATGCGCCGGATGGCGCGCTGGTGGCGCAAATGTCGGTGGATGGAGCGGAATTCTGGCTGGCCGATGAATCGCCCGAGCACCACAACTTCAGCCCGGAAACGCTGCGCGGGTCCACCACGCGGCTGATCCTTACCACTGAGGATCCCGATGCGGCGTTCGCGCGCGCCGTGGCCGCCGGAGCCACCGTGGTGCACCCCGTCGAAAACAACTATGGCTGGAGATTGGGCCGGGTCGTCGACCCCTACGGCCACCACTGGGAAATCGGCAAACCGCTGCCTCACGATTGAGCCGTCAGCGGTCATCCGCTGGCGTTACTCAGTAGTTAAGGAGTGCGCTTCGATTCGAACGTGCTAAGCCCCATTGTTTCAGCCGGACTCTAACGCTTCCCGAATACTTTTCTGATTCGAACGAAAAATTGCTAATAGTTAAAGTATTACTTTAACCTGAAAACCTAAATTAAAAGGCACCGTTCTGCCCTAACTCGGTTAAGTTTCAGTTGGATGAAAGAAACACCGAGGAGGACAAAACAGTGCACT